>Ga0315548_1000281_pt1 | contig 47835 bp, 52 predicted proteins | sample SalMarSW160110MG_2_FD_202540 | JGI IMG/M metagenome (GOLD analysis project Ga0315548, IMG submission 202540) | Salt marsh sediment microbial communities from the Plum Island Ecosystem LTER, Massachusetts, United States - Salt Marsh Sediment SW1601-110 ... | reverse complement strand
TGCTGGCCAGCAAGGAGGAAAGGGAGCGAATAAGCCAGGGTAAGGATGTCTACTGGCTTACGCCTGGGTGGATGAAATACCGCCACTACGTATATCAGGGCTGGGACAAAGGTCTGGCGAATGAGAACTTCCCCAAGCATACCGGCGGAGCAATCATGCTTGACGCAATAGGATATTACGACCAAATTGCGCAGAATGACCCGGAGAAGCTTCTGGAGTTCTCCGACTGGATGGGGATTCCGATAGAACCCTACCCGGTAACTCTAGACCGCTTACTAGGCTTGCTTTTGGATGAGGTCAAACCCTAAATGACTGGGAGCGAAAACATGCAATCTTTTGAAGGAGGTATGACGTGGAAGAAAGAGAGGTAGTTGTTATCGGAGCTGGTCCTGCCGGATTGTCGGCGGCAATCTTCACTAAGCTCGATGGCTGGAGCACAGTGGTGCTGGAAGGCGGCTGGGCAGGGGGGCAGGGCGCCATCGCTTACACGGTGACCAACTATCCCGGTTTCCCACCCGGTGACGGGGCGGCACTAATGGAAAACATGGAAAAGCAGGTGACCTCGGGGCCTCCAGCAGGAGTCGGGGCGGAGTTGAGGCGCGAAAGAGTTGTCAGTCTTAATACTGAGGACAGGATTGTCGCTACAGAAATAAACCAATATAAGGGGCAGGCGATCATCTTTGCCACTGGCAGTACCATGCAGCAGCTTGGTGTACCAGGAGAGGAGAGGTTTGCCGGGAAGGGCGTATCTTATTACGCCAAGCGTGATTTGCTACAGTTCACTGGGAAGAAAGTTTTAGTGGTGGGTGGTGGCAATACCACGGCCAAGAGTGCACTGTTAGCCAAGACCGTAGCCAGCGATGCTATCCTCATACACCGGAGGGAATCACTAAGGGCATATCCTGCCATGACCAAGAGGCTGCAAACAGAAGGCGTTCAGGTCTGGTATAACACCGAGCTAAAGGAAATGAAGGGTGGTGACCGCATGGAGACAGCAGTCCTGTCAAACAACAAGACTGGCGAGCAGAAGGAGATAGCGGTTGACTGGGTAGTTATCTGTGTAGGAACGGAGCCCGATACCAGGCTGGCGCAAGAGGCAGGGCTGGTGATGGAAGGCGCTTTTGTAAAAATCAATAGCAAGATGATGACTAGCAAATCAGGAATATTTGCTTGCGGAGAGATTACCGGCAGTGAGCGCCATCTCATCACGGCAGCCAGTGAAGGAGCCTCTGCTGGCATGGCTGCCAGCGAGTACCTGGCACTGGAGAAGGTGAAGAGAGGGGAGACGTTCGAGGGAGCCAAGAATGGCAAATACGCCGACGAGTACTTAGCAATGCTTTAGCTAGGGGGTATATTTTGCCGCCGGTAAGGTCTAAGGTAGAGATTGGGGCGTGGGGAGTTCGCTATTACGACTTCCTCCTGAATGTGCTCTCGCTAGGGCGCTACTCTTATTTCATCAGACAAGTTGTTGAAAAGATGGGCATAAAGTCCGGTCAATCAATACTAGACCTTGGTTCAGGTACCGGCAAGAATGAATGCTTTATGGCTGAAAAGGTAGGCCCTTACGGCAAGATTGTAGGCGTAGATGTCAGTGACGAGATGTTAAGCCGAGCCCGTAAGCGTTGTCGCAACTATCCTAATGTCATTTACAAGAAGCAACGGGCAGAGCTACCCCTGCCATACAAAGAGGATTTCGAGACGGTATTCATCTCCTTTGTCTTGCACGGGTTTGAGAACGCCCAGAAGCTGGGGATCATCCATAATGCTTACCAGGCTCTGAGGGTAGGAGGAAGCTTTTATGTCTTGGATTATGCTGAGTTCGACCTTGGGAGGATGTGGTTTCCCCTTCGCTGGGCATTTACCCATTGGGAGTGTCAGCTGGCTGTGGAATTCCTCGAGCTGGACATAAAGGGAATGCTTCGGAGTCAAGGTTTCAGCAACTTTGAAGAGGAGTTTTTCTTTAAGGGGTATCTGCGACTGCTGAAGGCGGCAAAGCCTTCAGTCAATACTACGTAAAAGGAAACGGGGTCACATGAACAGGCTGGAAAGGGAGATGATATGATTGAAGCTATATGCTTTGACTTAGGAGACACCCTGGTAGCTGAAGAAACTACTGTGTATGATAGCTCCGGCCAAGCCGTCACTGCGCGCGTAATCAAGGGCATATTCGAAGTCCTGGAGGCTATTAGAAAAGAGGAATACAGGATTGGCATGATAGCTAACGGGGACAGTGCTGGTATCCGGAGCATTATAGAAACCACTGGCTTACAGGACTATTTTGACGTCATAGTAATTTCTGAAGAAGTGGGCACTGAAAAGCCTTACCAAAGGATTTTTGAGGTTACGTTAGCCAAGCTTGGTGTGAAGCCCGAAAACGCAGTTATGGTTGGCAACAAAATTGATGCTGATATTCTTGGGGCAAACAGAGCTGGCATGAAGAGCGTGTGGTTCAGATGGAATAACCGGTACAGCGGCACAATAGATAGCAGCCAAGAGAAACCCGATTTCACAATCAACAGCCTTTTAGAATTACCCAGGTTGCTTACTTTGATGTAATAAAATCAGTTAGGTTTTGGACGATGGCAGAGAAAAAAGATATTAAAGAGAAGATAAGGAAAATCTACGAGGTCTTGCCCAAGTTAGACGATCAGCGATGCGGATATAAGACCTGCGGCGAATTTGCCAGGGCAGTAGCTGAGGGAAAGGCACCATGTTATGGGTGTGTTAGTGGTGGACCGGAGGTAGCTGCTAAAGTGTGTGAAATTATGGGAGCCAGAGTTCCTGAGGAAGTGATTCCTCAATTTGGTACTAGCCCTGGATTTTACCAAACTGGATTAAATGGAGGTAGAGGCATGGGAAGAGGCATAGGCCGAGGTCTAGGTATAGGTCGCGGCATGGGTCATGGTCGTGGCATGGGCCGAGGTTTTGGCCGAGGTCGACGTGGAAGATGAAGAGAGCAAAGGTCATTAAGGGAGTGGATTGATGAGAGAATATATTTTCTGCCCGATTTGTGGAGCCACCCTTCAAATGGGAATGATTGAAGAGAAAGAAAGGAAATATTGCCCCATATGAAAGTAATCGGGTTAATCGGAGGCATGAGCTGGAACTCGTCCCTGGAGTATTATCGCCTTATCAACGAAATGGTGTCGCGAAGATTGGGCGGTCTCCATTCTGCATGTGTATTACTCTACAGTCTGGACTTTGAGGAAATAGAGCGCGCTCAGCAGGAGTCACGCTGGGAAGATGCTGCCGGTATTCTGTCCAAGGCGGGTATGGCATTGAAACGAGCAGGCGCTGATTTCCTGCTTATATGCACAAATACGATGCACAAGGTTGCGGATAAGGTGGGTGAATCAGCTAGACTACCGATACTTCATATTGTCGATACAACCGGCAATGCCATCAGGGAGCAGGGCTTGAGCAAGGTGGGGCTACTGGGAACAAGGTTTGTCATGGCAGAGCAGTTCTATCAGGGCAGGCTCAAAAAGCGCTTCGATATTGACGTAGTCGCGCCAGCAGAAGATGAGCAAGCCGTCGTTCACCGGATAATCTATGATGAGCTTTGCCGGGGCAAGATAAGGGATTCATCCCGCCAATCCTGTCTGGAGATCATTGAAAAATTGACAAAGCGAGGTGCTGAAGGCATCGTTCTCGGGTGTACCGAGCTGCCCTTGCTGATACGCCCCAGTGATGTCCAGGTACCGGTCTTCGATACAACGCGGCTCCATGCCGAAGCTGCGGTTGAAATGGCACTTTCCGGTGGTGGGAAAGACTAGAGGCAATGTAAGGAGAGAGCCACGAAACTGACGATCGTTTACGATAACGAAGTGAGGAAGCAGGGATTAAAGTCAGGATGGGGTTTTTCGGCTCTTATTGAGACGGATCATGCATCGCCTATCCTCTTTGATACTGGCAGCGACGGTTCAGTCCTGCTGTACAACATGCGGGAGCTTGGCATTGACGCCAGACGAATCGGGACAATCGTAATTTCCCACGCCCACGGAGACCACACCGGTGGTCTTCAGTCCATTCTGGAAGTTAGCGGTGATGCTGAAATCTATGTTCCGTCTTCTTCGTGGAGACAAATACCGGGAAGAAAGGTTACGGCAGTCACCGGGCCAGTGCAGATTTGTGCCGAGGTCTTCTCCACTGGCGAGCTTAAAGGCATAGAGCAGTCTTTGGCTCTGAGGACACATAAGGGGATTGTAGTGGTGACAGGATGTTCCCATCCTGGGGTGAGCGAAATTCTTCAGGCAGCCTCTAGATTCGGCAAGATATCTGGCATCGTTGGCGGCCTTCATGGATTTAATGATTTCGACCGGCTCAGGGGTCTATCCTTAATATGCCCCTGCCACTGTACTCAGTACAAGTCAGAAATATGCCGGCTTTTCAGTGATCGCTGTGAGGAGTGCGGCGCCGGGTTAACTCTCGAGTTCTGACCTGAACACGCATTAGGCGGGAACTACAGGATACTCTGGTTTGACAACAAAGAAATAACGGCGTAATATAAATTATTATGGTCATATGACCATAATAATTTAGTAGTTCCTCTAATTTGATGGGCATATGACTTAAACGATAAGGATAAGGATTCATGGGAAGACAACCACTTTGGCGTCGGGTAGACTTTCTACCACAGGTGACCTACTTCAAGCCCGCTGGCGTACCTCTGGCTCATCTTCAGGAAGTACGGCTTTCTATCGAGGAGGCTGAGACAATCCGGCTAAAGGACATAGAAGGCCTTGCCCAGGATGACTGCGCCAAGAAGATGAGTGTGTCACGCCCTACCTTTGCCCGGATACTGCTCTCAGCAAGGCGTAAGATGGCTGATGCCCTGCTCAACGGAAAGGCGATAAGAATCGAAGGCGGGAACTATGAGATGGCAGTGCGCCGTTTCCGTTGCGGCAACGGCCACGAGTGGGAGGTGCCTTTCGAAGTAATGATAAAGGAGCCGCCGGAGCTTTGCCCTACCTGTAGTACACCAGACATCATAGTACTCCGGCCCTGGAGGCCCGGCTGGGGTATGGGCGGCCAGGGCAGGCGGTTCTGGGGTGGATGAAGTTGGTAAAAGAGCTCAATGAGGCGATAGCAGCAGGGAGCAACCTATCTGAAGATTAAAGGAATTCGCAAGCTAACTATGGTGAACTAGCTGCGGAAGGAGGCAAGAATATGTATAACAGATCAGGACGAGGACGAGGTTCGGGTGGTGGTATGGGCTTCGGTTTCCGGGGTGCCTCCCCTCCCTGGCCGTATGTAGGCTTGGGCAGAGGTGGGCTACCGCGGTGCGGCTACTTCCTCAGTGGTGCAGGTGCGCCGGCACTGTGGTCATATCAGCCGCAATCCTTCTACGCGGGAATACCAGCTACTCCTGGGTATGCGCCATATGCGCCTCAGATAACCAAAGAGGAGGAACTCAACTACCTGAGGGACCAGGCGGAGGCAATAAAGGAGCAGCTTGAGGAGATTGATTCCAGGATGCATGACCTGGAAGCTGAAGAGTAAAACATAGATAACGCATGAGGTAAAGGAGGTGCATTATGCCAGGATTTGATGGTACTGGCCCTATGGGAATGGGGCCAATGACTGGAGGCGGCAGGGGGTTCTGCGCTATCCCACTAAGCCCAGGGTGGCCGGCATACGCCGGGATGCGATTCTCCAGGCCATACGCCCCTCCCTACCACGGAGTGTATGGTTTCGGGTCCTTCGCTCCAAGAATAACCCGTGAGCAAGAACTGGAGGTGCTTAAAGCTCAATCACAAGCATTAGCCGAGCAGTTAGCCGAGATTCAGCGCCGGATCGAGGGGCTGGAAAAGAAGGGGAGGTGACAGCCATGCCAATCTATGAATACCAGTGTACCCAGTGTGGGGAGAGGTTTGAAGTTCGTCAGTCCATAGGTGAGGATGGCTCCAAATTAGATTGCCCTAAATGCAAGGCGCAGAATCCGAAGCGGCTGTTTTCCTCATTCTTCAGTCCTAGCTCAAGTGCATCTGAGCCTTCGGAGATAAGCTGTCCTACCTGTACCACGGGAACGTGTGGTCTACCGCCAATATAGTAAATGTAGTAGGAATGCAAACGGCTTTTTTCTAAGGGGAAGTATGACCAGAGGAGATGGAACTGGACCTCCCCGGTGAGGCTCTAAATCAGGCGGTATCAGCCGAAGTCAAATGAGATAGGAGTCAAAGGCAATGTCTTCATCATGGGAAGAGTTTGAGGAACTGATTAAGCAGGAAATGAGAAAAATCTACTCCGAAGCCGCCATCGAGCACGGCATGAACCCGAGAAACCTAGGAGATATGGAAGATGCCGATGGCTTTGCCAAGGTCACCGGCTCGTGTGGCGATACCATGGAGATATGGCTTAAAGTGAGAGATGGTACCATTGCCAAAGCCACCTTCTTGACCGACGGCTGTGGTACCAGCATTGCTTCCGGCAGCATGGTAACCGAGATGGCCAAGGGGAAAAGCTTAACTAAAGCCCATAAGATAAGCCAGGATGATGTCCTGAATGCACTGGGTGGGCTGCCTGAGGAAAGCCAGCACTGTGCGCTTCTGGCAGCGAATACGCTAAAGGCGGCTATCAAGGATTACCTGACGGTGCAGAAGGAGCCGTGGAAGAAAGCCTACCGCAAACACATTGACCACTAGAGGTACAGCATAATAGCTAATTCTATTATCTATGGCCCGGTTTCATCCTGGAGGCTGGGCAGGTCGCTGGGTGTCGATCTCCTGTCTACCAGGGGAAAGACATGCTCTTTTGATTGTGTCTATTGCCAGTTGGGAGTGACGGTTCACCCTGAGGTGGAACGTAAAGAGTTTGTCAGCTTGGATAGGCTTGCCCGGGAGTTGAAAACAGTGGAAGGTATTGCCGCCGATTATGCCACCTTCTCAGGGATGGGTGAGCCGAGTCTGACATCTAATCTGGGCGAGGCAATAAGGCTGGTGAAGTCGACCCTAAAACTACCAGTAACGCTTACCCGCCACGTTTGAGAGTGTCTGCACCCACCGTTGGACCATTATCAGTGACCTTCGATGGCTGGTACGTTGGTGGAAGCCCAGTAACAACTGCCGAAGAGACTGACATGGTAACAGCCCGAGTCACCTTATCAGATGGTGATTCAGTATGCTTCTTTTGAACAAAACTGACAATCCTGCAATCCCACTCCATTCAGCAAAAAGTCACAAGGTGAAATTTCTTATCCGTTAAGAAGCCGAATGGGGCTGTAGTACTCTAAGTATTAAGTCAATTAATGCCTGGAGTATCATTCTTCAGAAAATTCAGCACTTCCCGGTTAAATACGTTTTTCATCTCAAGGGAAAAGGTATGAGAACCACCCTCAACTTTGACTAGTTTAGCGTTGGGTATTTTGCCGGCTATCACCTCGGAAGAAACGGGGTTGATAATTCTATCTTTAGTTCCCACGATAACCAGGGTGGGAGCCGTGATTAAGGGTAGTCTCTCCAACGTATTGTGTTTCAGGCAAGCTTCACTCTGTCCCGCAATCCCTACCCTACCTGAAGCCCCCATGAATTTGGTCTGAATCCTGGCAAGGAGGCCGAAGGTGAATCTGTAAAATGGCTTATTAAAAGCCAGACCGATCATAGCGCTGGCTATTTGCTCCGGGGTTAGTTGCGACAATTTGGCTTGTTCCGGAGTATCTCCGCTAGTCTCATCCTGGCAGGCATAGGTACACGCCAGTACCAGCCTCATGACTCTCTGTGGGTAATTTATAGCCAGCTCCTGGGCAATCATGCCACCCATGGAAACGCCCATAATATGAGCTTTTTCTATCCCTAGCAGGTCCATCAGTCTTACTGTATCGTCAGCCATCATTTTAGTTGAATAGGGCCCGGGCGGCTTGTCCGACTTGCCGACTCCCCGATTATCAAAGGTAATTACCCGGTAAAACTTCTTGAAGAAAGGTATCTGGGGCATCCAGTTACTCCGGTTGGCAGTAAATCCCATTATCATCACCAGAGGTTCACCCTGCCCTTCCACCTTATAGTTAATGTTAATACCATTAAGCTTGGCTACCGGCATGGTGCACCTCCTTCCTCCTTTATTTACTTTAAGTATACAACATTACCTTTTGTTACTGTTTAAGCTAATTTTTAAGCTGATTTTGCTATAATTGAAAAAGGGGTCTAATTAGGGAGGATGCCTATGGATATGGGAATAAAAGATAGATTTACTACACTCTGGAGGAAGTATTTCCATAATGCCGAGCTTCCCATCACTTTTTACTACAGCGACAGAGATGGACTGGCGGAATTAGTGAAGCCTGGCTCAGTAGACAGATGTGTAATAGGGGCGCTGGTAGAGGTGAGAAAAGGGCGCTCTTTCAGCTTCAATGCCGATTCAGTGGGGTGCTTTGGGGGCAGGAAATATCTGGGCTTCGCCGAAGGCATTATGCCAGATTTTGAGTACTTCCTGTCCTGTGGCATTCCCGGCAAGATGGAGGGTGAACGCTATAAGAAATCGCCGGAACTGGTCAAGGAGATTATGGAGAACTGGCCTAATTTTAGAGCACCTGCACCTTTTATTATATTCAAAAGATGGGATAACCTCGCAAAAGAAGATAATCCAGAAGTGGTCATATTCTTCGCTCAAGCCGATGTCCTGTCTGGCCTATTCACCTTAGTGAACTTTGACGAGTCCGAACCGGAAGGTGTATTTACGCCCATGGGCTCAGGCTGTTCTTCCATTGTGTCTTACCCATACCTCGAAAAGGACTCACGACATCCTAGAGCCGTTATAGGGATGTTTGATCCCTCAGCTCGACCTTACCTACCTAAAGATGTGCTCAGTCTCTCTGTGCCTATGGCGAAATTCATAACGATGATTGAGAATATGGAGGACAGTTTCCTCATTACAGATACATGGAAGGAGCTGCGGAAAAGAATAGATTAGCTAAACGACATATTTCTTATTATCAATGAGGCACGGAACAATTCACCGCAAGCCAGATTGTACGTCCTTCACAAAACGAGCTTCACACAGGGGTTAAATACAGCATTTAAAATTGAACCCTTGCTCAGGAAAAAGCATAAAGATGAGACACTACTTGGGTGGTGATACGTCTTTGAGCGCTTCTGAAGCCGGTTTACCACCAACGCCCCAGTGCGTTTTGGGAATTTCATAAACAATTACTTCTACGGCGTGTTCCGGAACGCCCAAATCCACCATGACGTTTGTTATACCCCGTATCATTGTTTTTACTTTCTCCTTCCCAACGCCCTCCCAGAAATCTACGTGAACGATCGGCATTTCCCACCTCCTCATTAGATTTTCTATTGCGCTTAATGTTAAATATAGCAATATCAGATGAAAAAGTCATTCCAATCTGGCCGAGGCATGTAATTAGCCAGGGAGCTCTTAATTTCACACAGGAGATTTACGACTTATCGGGCCCATTTTTGATAGTTTCATAATACCCCAAAAATCCATACACGTCCCATCAAACTATCTAATCAAAACGTCCTATCAAATCCTCCCTATCAAAAAGGCCTGCACCGAGGACAAATTTCCATGTGGAAATTTTCACCTGGAAATGGTAAATATCTGTTGTGGGCTTGTGTGAACTTTTTTCTATCCCGGCCGGTTTTTGCCAGGAACTGCTTCTGGCTCATTGACCCCCGGTAAAAAAGGTGTAGTATAATAACTACAAATCCAAGAAAAAGGGAGGTCAAGAATGGAGAACTTGGGTCTTTTCACGCAGGAGGTCACAAGTTCAAGTCTTGTACCGCCCACCATAGCACCACCCAAGTAGCGTCTCACTTTTAGGGCTAGGTTCACTTTTTAATGCTGCGTTTACCTTTGTGTGAAACGCCTTCTGTGAAGGGCGTACAATATGGCTTTTTGTTGGGTCATCCTTGTTTCTTAATTGGCCTTAAGGCGAAGTCACTGTAATTTGGCATAGGGAAACGATGAGTATGCTAGGAGACCCTGAGTTCAAATGAGGCAAGCGTGTTTGCCATATTATACTGATACTTCCCTGTGGGAATTCTTTAGTGTACCCCCGGATTATTTCACCGACTGCTGGCAGGCCTCATAGCCCAGGTCAAAGGCTTTAATATTTAGCGGAGCCAGTTTGGCCGGGAAGCGCTCTCTTATAGTTTCCTTTATGGTGGCCATTTTTATAGGTAGCCGGTCGGTACCGAATAATGCCCCCAGCATCACGATGTTAGTGGCCAGGCGGTTTCCAGCTTCTTGAGCAGTTTTAGCCGCATCCAGCTGGACTATCCTGCTGGAGGCTTTAGCCAGCTGCTTTAGGATTTCCTCCAGGCTGGGGTAGCTGCTCTCACCTATGGAGACGGTAAAGGGGATGGTTACCGCCGTATTAACTATTACCAGGCTGGACCTAGACAGATAGGCAATGTTTCTCAGCGCCTCCGATGGCTCCATACCCACCAGGGCATGGCACTTACCGGTGGGTATAAGTGGGCCGTAGACATCTTCTCCCATCCTGATGGCGCTGGTAACCGAGCCGCCCCTCACCGCCATACCCAGTATCTCTGAGCCTCTGACCTTCAGCCCATCGGTCACGGCTGCCTTGCCTAGCAGCTCCGACATCAAAATCACTCCCTGCCCGCCGACCCCGGTGATTAATATGTTGAACTCTTTCATCATTGCTTTTTCTCCGGTACTATCGCTTTGTAGGGGCAGACCTGGGCGCAAAGCCCGCAACCGGTACACAGCGAGCTATCTATTACCGTCTTGGCCCCTTCCTTTATTATGGCCGGACAGCCCAGAAGTTCGATGCAGGCATTGCACTTCTCATTGCACTTTTCCTGGTCTACGTAGTAGGGGATGGTCTCTTCCTGTCGTTTCTTCTTCTCCCTCTGCTCAATTATGGTGCAGAGCCTCCGGCTAACCACCACGGCCGGCCCGGGGAACCTTATCGCCCTTTCTATAACCTCAATTGCCTCTTTTAGGTTAAAAGGGTCAACAACCTCAACGAACTTCACTCCGCAGGCCCTGGCTATCTCCTCTGGCTTGAGCATGACGGTCTCGTCACCCATAGCGGTATAGCCGGTGCCGGGGTGGGGTTGGAAGCCGGTCATGGCCGTGGCCGAGTTGTCCAGTACTACCATGGTTATATTGGCCTTATTATAGACGGCGTTTACCAGCGGTGGTATGCCGGCGTGGAAGAAGGTGGAGTCTCCCAGGTGGGCTACTATCGGTGCGTCAACGACGTGCGCCAGTCCATTGGCAATGCCGAAGCTGCCGCCCATACAGATGATGGTGTCTGAGGCTTCCTGCGGCGGGTTGTAGGCCAGGGCATAGCAACCAATGTCACCCGGATAGACTGGCTCTATATCTTTGCCAAGCTCTCTGGCCACCCTCCGCGAGGCTACCCTGATGGCGTAGTGGGAGGCGCGGTGGGGGCAGCCGGGGCAGAGGGCGGGCGGCCGCCAGGGCAAGAGCGTGGCGGTCTCCTGCTCCAGCTTATCTATAGCGGCGAAGTCCAACGGAGTCTTGGCTGTGGCTAACTTAGCGATGGCCTCAGTGAGCTTCCTGGTGGATAGCTCCCCGATGCGGGGCAGCAGGTCTTTGCCGTGAATTTTGACCGGTATGTTATGTTCTCCGGCAATAGCCTTGACATGAAGCTCAACAAAGGGGTCAAGCTCCTCGGCCACCAGCACTTCTTTTACCGAGTTCAGCAGTTCTATTACCAGTTCCTCGGGGAGGGGGTTTGGAGTTCCAATCTTGAGTATGGAAACCCTGTCTTCAACCCCCAGCCAGTTTACCGCCTCCAGGGCATAGCTGTAAGACAACCCGCAGGCGATGATACCCAGTTTGGCGCCACCAGCCAGCTTTAGCTGGTTGTAGGGCAGGGTATTTACCGCCTTCCTTATCCGTTCAAACCTTTCCAGCATCAAGGGCTTGTTTATCCTAGCTTCACGGGGAGTATATACCAGCCGGGTGCGGTCTTTGACGAACTGCCCCTTTCTCCTTTCCCGTGATATCTCGCCCAGGGTAATATCGCCGCGGGCGTGGCCTATCCGGGTTACCGAGCGGAGCATGAAAAGATGCCCGAACTGCTCGGAGAGCTTGAAGGCGTCAGCCATCATATCCTTGGCTTCCTGGACTGAGGAGGGCTCCAGAACCGGTATGTAGCCCTGCAGAGCAATATAGCGGTTGTCCTGCTCGTTCTGTGAGCTCCAGGCCCAGGGGTCTTCGGCGGAGAGCAGGACCAGCCCCCCGTTGGCACCGATATAGCTGGCGGTCATTAAAGGGTCGTGGGCCACATTTACCCCGACGTGTTTCATCGAGGCCATGGCTCTTACTCCGCATATTGAAGCCGCCAGGGCGACCTCAAAGGCTACCTTCTCGTTGGTTGACCACTCAACATACATGTCCAGCTCTCTGGCTACCCCGGCCAGGGTCTCCGTTATTTCGCTGGAAGGGGTACCGGGGTAGGCGGCGGCAACCTGGACGCCGGCTTCAATCGCCCCCCTGGCTATGGCCTCGTTGCCCAGGACAAAAAGCCGCTGTCCGGGGGCATCAGAACTAACGGTTAATTGTTTCAAGGGCAGCCTCCTTCTTGGATTTCATCCCAGTAGCTCCATGATGTGCGTCACTCTCACCGGGACCCTGGAGCCGTAGTCCCGGTAGTATTTATCCGCTGTTGCCAGCCCGCCGGCAGCCTCTTCTGCCATAACCAAAACTCCTTTCTCTAATAGCCTTAAGGTATTACCTCTTCGTCCTTTAAACTGGCGATATCCTCCCAGCTGTAACCCAGCTCCAGCAAAATCTCCTCGGTATGCTGGCCAAGCTCAGGCGCTTCCCTCCTGACCGAAGCCGGGGTCTCATGGAATGTCCAGGGGAAGCCCAGCATCTTTATCCTGCCCCATACCGGGTGCTCTACCCCAACAACATAGTCATTAGCCAGGGCCTGCGGGTCCTCAAAAACCTCACTGGATGACTGAACCGGGGTATAGATTACATTCTCCTTCTTAAAAATCTTCATCCATTCGTCCCTGGTCTTGGTGGCAAACTTCTCGTCCAGGATAGCCACCAGCTCCTTGCAATTATCATGCCTGGCTTCTATGGTACTAAATTTGGGGTCGTGCTCCAGCTCTTCTATTCCCACTGCCTTGCAGACATTGGGCCAGTACCGGTCCGGCTGGAGGTGGGCAATGACAATCCATTTATCATCTTTGCACTTGTAGTGGTTGTAAATGGGATTGCCCGCTTCCGACCTGAGCAATCTGGGGAACTCCTTCCCCAAAATCCCGGGGGCTGAGAAGTTGACCCCGTGCAGGGCAATCAGGCTGCCCATTAATGAGGAATCTACCAGCTGTCCTTTCCCTGTCCTCTCCCGGGCGTAGAGGGCGGCGGTCACCGCCCAGGCGCAGATAAGCCCGCCCTGCTCATCACCCATCCCCGGTATCAGTGTCCCCGGTGGACCACCCCGCTCACCAGACATCATCATGGTCCCCGACCTGGCTATGCCAGTATAGTCGAAGGAAAGCTCGTTAGCATCAGGCCCTTCCCTCCCCCAACCAGAGGCATGAGCGTAGATAAGCCGCGGGTTTCTAGCCATTAGAGCCTCGGGACCAATGCCCATCCTCTGCGGCGCCCCTATGCTCATATTGGTCAGAAAGACATCAGCCTTATCAATCAGCTTTAGGAATATCTCGATCCCCTTTTTCGTCCTCAGATCCAGTACGATACTCCTCTTATTGCGATTGTTGCTTTCAAAGTAAAAGTTACGCCCCTTCAGGCCAGTATCGGCACCGACAATCCTCATCATCCCCCTCCCCGGGTCTCCGGTCTTGGGCTCAACCTTAATCACATCGGCACCCAGGTCGCCCAGTCTCATCCCGGCCACCGGCCCCTGCTGAAACATGGTTATCTCCACCACCCTAACCCCGGCTAAAGGTCCAGCCATAGTGTGCACCTCCATTAGTAAGCTTTATTGGATTGACCCTCTCCCTTTACTCCGGTACTATCGCTTTGTAGGGGCAGACCTGGGCGTAAAGCCCGCAGCCGTTGCACAGCGAGCTGTCGATTACCGCCCTGGCTATGGCCTCGTTGCCCAAGGCAAAAAGCCGCTGTCCGGGGGCATCAGAACTAACGGTTAATTGTTTCAGGAGCAGCCTCCTAAATGAGCGTATTTTCCCCTTAGTTTTGGTTTTTCTATTTTACCAGTAGGATTTCGTGGTACCTTATCAAATACGATACGCCTTGGTCTCTTATACCGGGGCAGATTCTTTTCACAGAACTGATTTACCTCTTCTTCAGCCAGTGTCTCCCCCGGCCTGGGGTCGATTACGGCTAGAGCTATCTCACCCAGCCTCTCATCTGGAATGCCAATTACCGCGGCATCATAAATTTTGGAATGTTGCCGGAGAATATGCTCTACCTCTACAGGAAAGATGTTCTCACCACCGGAGATGACCACGTCCTTTTTTCTATCAACGATGTAGATAAACCCCTCGTCATCTTGCCGTGCCATATCGCCGGTATATAGCCAGCCATTCCTTAAGGTTTCGGCTGTTTTCTGCGGGTTCTTGTAGTATTCCTTCATAACTCCGTTACCCCTGACTATCAGCTCGCCAACCTCTCCCCGAACAACCTCTTCATCACTGTCACTTACAATGCGAGCCTCCCAGTTGAAGCCGGGCCTGCCTGTTGCTTCTAATTTATGCTGATTATCTATGCCAAGGTTAACGCATCCTGGCCCGGTGGACTCGCTTAACCCGTAGCTGGTATCATACTGCATATGGGGGAAGTATTGTTTCCAGTGTCTGATAAGGCTGGGAGGTATGGGCTGTGCCCCCATATGCATAAGCCGCCAGCAGCTTAGGTCGTAGTCCTCCTTCTTAAGCTCCCCTCTATCCAGAGCAAGAAGAATGTCTTGAGCCCAGGGCACCAGCAGCCATACTATGGTACCTCTCTCTTTATTGACAGCTTCAAAAATATACTGCGGGCTAACTTCAGTTAGTAGTGTAGCCCGACCGCCTACAATCAGGCTACCAAACCAGTGCATCTTGGACCCGGTATGGTAAAGAGGGGGGATAATAATAAAGTTATCCTCGCGGGTTTGATTATGGTGGCGGTTTTCGGTTATTGCCGCGCATTCCATATTCTTGTGGGTGAGAAGTATCGGTTTGGGGGCTCCCGTAGTGCCTGAGGTGAAGTAGAGCCCGCACTCATCCTCATCTCTTAACCCCACCTCTACTGCCTGGGGGGGAGACTGACTTATTACCTGTTCAAAGTCCTCCATACCTTTGGGCAGAGGTTGCCCAACAAGGATGTAGTTCTTAATTGTGGGTAGCTGGGAGCGGACAGCTTCTACTCGGTCAGTGAATTGCTCACCCAGAATTATTGCCTTAGCTTCAGCTATATCAGCGCAGTATTTAAAATCCTGGCTGGTAAATCTAAAGTTAAGGGGGACTGCCCATGCCCCGGTTCTGATGATGCCAAAATATGCCTCCAGCCAGCTAATGGAGTTGAGCATCCAGTGTATTACCTTATCACCCTTCCTGATACCTCGGGCGATAAGTGCATTAGCTATCCTGTTTACACTTTCGTCAAACTCTTTCCAGGTTATTTCCCTTCTTAGCCCCTGGCTCGGCCTCAGTTCAACAAGTGCAGTATCATCAGGATACATCCGCCCATTTCTAGCCAACATCTCTACTACGGTCATTTATCGCTTTATATCTCCAAAGTTATTAGGCCAGGCAAAAGGTAGCATGAATGCCTGCCAATCCTTAGTGTTTCGTCGGCAAAATTGGGACTCAGAAGCCCAAGGCTTGCCAGGCAAGAGGCTCCAGGTATGATTGTAACAGTAATACTCATAACACAACTATTATAGCATTATAGCGCCCTTTCATCTCTTTTCAGGCGTCACCTATCTATCTGAACGAGCCCACTAACTGACCTGATTTAGCCCTTAAGCAGCATGCTTTTCACTCTCAATCAATGGCCGAGGGATTACCGCTATTATTTTAGCACCAATCTACTGTTTGTGACTATTGAACCTAGGCTCAATACCGGGTAAAACTGGGCAAAAATGTGGCGATTTGAGGGAAAGCTATCAATATGGCTACCGCTACTATCAGTGCTGCCAGGAAAGGGAATATACCCCTGAAGATAGTTTCCAGAGGAACATCCTCAGCAATCCCCTTGATGACATATACATTTACCCCCACCGGTGGCGTAATTACCCCCATCTCAGTAACCAGAACTATTATCACGCCGAACCATATCGGGTCAAAGCCCAGAAGTAGAACCACCGGGTAGATGATGGGAACGGTAAGGGTAATCAAAGCCAGAGCATCCATAAAGCAGCCGCCGGCAAGGTAGAGGAGGACGATGAGCCCCATAATAGCCGCCGGGGGGAGGGGAAGCCCACCTACCCACTCAGATAAAACAAGGGGAATCTTGGCCACTGCTATGAAGTGCCCGAAGATGATAGCCCCGGTGACGATGACCATCACCATACAGGTTATACGCAGGGCGTCCTTAATCGCAAACAGGAAACTCTGCCAGTTCAGCTGCCGCCTGACGAGACCAATGAGCAAAGCGCCAGCGGCGCCAGCGGCACCAGCCTGTGTCGGACTGAACCAGCCAAGAAACAGCCCCCCTATCACCAAGCCGAACAAGACCAGCATCTCCAAGATTCCGGTAAGACCGGCCAGCTTCTCCCTCCAGCTTGTCGGTGCCCCGGCTGGGGCAAGTTTGGGGTTGCGCAGGCAGAGAATGGATACCACAGCCATAAAAAGGGCAGCCAAGATTATGCCAGGAATAACACCAGCTATAAACAGTCTGCCTATGGACTGCTCGGTTAATATTCCATAGATGATGAAGATGGTGCTGGGGGGTATCAGTATGCCAAGGCTACCAGCAGCGGCAACACAGCCGGTGGCCAGTGAGTCATCATAGTTATACCTCTTCATCTCGGGCAGAGACACCCTGCCCATGGCGGCGGCAGTGGCGTTGGTTGAACCACACATGGCGGCGAATCCGGCACAGGCGGCAATAGTGGCAATGGCCAGACCACCACGCAACCGCCCAAACAGGGTATAGCCAGCATCATAAAGCCTCCGGCTCATCCCTGAGGCGAAGGCAATAGAGCCCATGAGTACGAACATGGGGATAACGGTGAGAGAATAGGAGGAGAAATTGCTGAAAACATCCCGGGCTAGAATGCTAAGCCCGGCCTCTGGTGAAACCAGGTAACAGAAACCGGCCATTCCAACAAAAGCCATGGCAAAGCCCACTGGCATGCCAAGGAAGAAAATCAGAACCAGAACCACAATGCCTATGAGGCCAACAGTAATCGGGCTCACTTCCTCAACACCTTTAAGACTGACCTAAGAAACTCCACCAGCAGCAGCAGGCAGATGGGGATGCAGCAAAAGGCGATGGCGTAGACAAAGGGATAGAAGGGTATCCCCTGAGTCATGGAGACCGTGCCGACACGCTGAAGGCTTATCCCATACTCCACGCTTTGCCAGCCCAGCAGGATAAATAGGATCAGCCCAAGGAGGCAGACAAAGGCAGCGATAGCTCCCTGCACCCGCTGGGGCATACGCATTACCACAAATTCTACCTGAATGTGTCCGCGCAGAACCTGAGTATAGGCAATGGCAAAGCCAGTTACCACCACACCGAGAAAGGCTACAACCTCAATGCCACCCGGGATGGGCCGAAAGAAAGGGACCCCCGCCTGGGCTAGCTTAATGCCGAATATGTCAGCCACAGCAAGGGTGAGCATGCCAACCAAGCCAACACCAGCCACCCAGTTAAGCCAGTTACTGAAAGACTTGGCAAATCTTTCTAGGTGGTCTATCTTGCCTGCCATGGTATCAAATCATTCTTTGGGGTGCCCGAAACTAGGGATTACCTTCCGGGCACCCCAAACAAGCCAATTATATATCTAATCTCTTATCCTGACGGTACTAGCGGAGCCAACTCGGTCTCAACCCAGGATACACACTCCGCTTCTGATGGTGCCCGAGCAGACCAGTAGGCTACCTGCTCGTTCAGGTAGCTCTCATAGTTGTCTACGGGCAGTCCCATGGCACCCTTGTCTGTCATGTAGTTATCCTTCACCGAGCTGGCGGCGTCTATCCACCTTGCCATCTCATCGGGCGAAAGTTCAATCCACTCTCTGCCATCAAAGGTCAGGAAGTAGTCTTTCCCGGCTTTGTCGTAATAGACCCAGACCTTAGCGTGTTTTTCTATCCATTCTTGACTGACCTCGGTAAAGACTTTCTTAATGTCGCTGGGCAGGCTGTTCCATTTATCAAGGTTCATAACCACGAACATATCGGTGGTGTAGCCTACCCCATAGCAGTTGGTGACATACTTCACCACCTCGGCCTGGTTCCACCCTTTTAGCACCTCGGGCGGGGTCACACTGCCATCTATTGTCCCTTTCTGCATAAGCTCGTAGGCCTCTCCCTGTGCCGCAGCATAGCCGGTAGCGCCAAGAGCTTCAGCTATTGCCGCTCCAACACCGGTAGACCTCAATACCAAGCCCTGTAGGTCCTCCAGCACGCGCACTGGCTTATTGGTGGTTAAAATGACGCCAGGTCCGTGAGCATGGAAGTAAAGGACATGGGTATCGGTGAGTTCTGTTGGCTTGAAATTGTTGTAGAAGTCATTGGCCACCTCAGTTGCTACCCAGCCATTGGGGTAACCGTGGGGTATATCAACCAACTCGCTGGCGGGGAAGCGCCCCATAGTATAAGCCAAACAGCTCATGCCTATATCACAGATGCCACTAACCACGGCATCGTATGTCTCGGCCGCCGGGGCTAAGCCGCCTGCTGCATAATAGGTAATCTCCACCCTGCCATTAGTACGCTGCTCTATCTCCTTGCAAAATTCTTCAGCCAGAATACTGTGATAATGGGTAGGGGGGAAGAAGTTGTTGTAGGTTAGCTCTATCTTCTCTGGCGTGGCAGGACAGCCAGTGGACAAGGGCACAACCAACAAGGCAAGCGCCAATAAAACTAGTAATGACTTGTACATTTATTCACCTCCGTAAGGATTGAACTCCCTCGGGCCTTGGTCTGCTCACATAAAATCATCACCTCCTTGCTCATGGATTTACTGGTGGTCTCTTTAGTCTGGGTTGGTGGTATTATTTGACACTTTTTTTGGGGCATAACTTACAAACACCAAACAAAAATGTATTTAACAAATGCTAAGTTGTTACAATCATGTTCGAAGGCTGATTTTAGCTCTAAAGTACAGCATTACTATCTCCTTGTCAATAGTGGGGCTGTTCAGCTAAATTTCACCCAGCTTTAGTTCGTGCATAGCGTCAGAATGTTGCCCCCATTTGTCATTCAGGGGCCCAAAGTTTATAATTTCACATAAAACGGATGGTCATATCTCAATTAGCCTTTAGAAACCAGCAAGACTTAGCAAGGGGGGTAGCGAATGCAAGAACACATACCAACATACGATGAAGCATTGGCGCTTCTCAAGGAATTTAATAAAAGCGAGAGCCTGCTGAAACACGCTTATTCCGTTGAGGGAGTGATGCGCTATATGGCACGGAAGACGGGTGAAGACGAGGAGAAGTGGGGAATTATTGGGCTAATGCATGACCTAGATTATGAACGTTTCCCTGAACAACACTGTAAGAAATCGCGAGCGATATTAGAGGAGCGAGGTTGGCCCGAGGAGTACATACGAGCAATTGTCTCTCATGGCTGGGGTATATATAGTAATGTTGAGCCTCAGACGGAGATGGAAAAAACACTATATGCCGTCGACGAGCTCACCGGGCTTATCACAGCAGTAGCAATAATCCGACCATCGAAGAGCCTAGCAGACCTGGAGGCAAAGTCGGTGATGAAGAAATGGAAAGATAAGTCATTTGCTGCTGGTGTGAACCGCTCAGTGATTGAAAAGGGAACAGCAATGCTGGGGAGGGAATTAAGAGACCTGATTACTGACGTGATTACGGGTATGCGCGAGGTAGCTGAGCAGATAGGTCTATGACATTGCCATTCCCGTTGCCTGGTCAAATACAATTGAACGAACAGCCAGAAGATGACTGTCACATTTCATCAAAATGTTACTTCCGACTGCCATATCTACTGGATTAACAGGATACTATATTTATAGTATGTTGCTTAAAAGGTTCTGTGAAAACATTGTCGTACCGAGATCTTGCTGCTCTAGCCCGCCAGTTTCTACAGGCTCCATCTCAATACCTTCCCAGGATTGGCTATAAAGAGTAACTTAAGATAGCCTAAACTTCCGAGCTTGTCAAACCTGGCGGGCAGTCCCCATTACCGGCAATGAAGACTGATAAAAGGTTGAAACTGAGGTCAAGGAAGCGCTTCTCGCAGTACAATGTGCTAGTAGTTATGGTGGGCGGTACCGGGCTCGAACCAGTGACCTCTGCGATGTCAACGCAGTGCTCTAACCAACTGAGCTAACCGCCCACAACAGCCATTCTACTAGAAGCCTCTGCCAGCGTCAAGGCGCTGGCTTTTCAGACGGTTATCGATGAAGCTCACCAAAAAGAGGAGTACCCCGCTTAAAAGCAGGCTGCCCAAGTCCAGGTATTTTATCACCATCAGCTTGCTCACCAGGGCCACCCCTCCCCCCCCGATTATGGCCGCCAGCGCCCCTACCGGGGTTACCTTCAATTTTTCTTTATAGAAGCCGGCCAGCACCGGCAGAATCAGGCCGGAGGTATAGACGGTGTAGGCGAAGAGCAGGGCGCTGATTACCCCCTTCAGCAATAGCGCCAGCAGCAGGGAGAGCAGCCCCAGCCCCACTATCCCCCAGCGGGAGATAGCTAGAAGCTGCTCTTGTTTTAGTGAAGGCTTGAAGCGCCCCACTATGTCCACCGATAGTATGGTGCTGGCCGTCATCAGGCAGGTATCGGCCGAGGACATCACCGCGCCGAGCAGCGCCGCCAGGACGATGGCGCCGACAATGGGCGGCAGCACCCCGTTGATTACGGCGGGGAAGGCCTGCTCCGGGGCAATCCCGGGGAAAAGCGCCGATGCCCCCATGCCGATGATGGTTATGGCCAGGGCGAAGGGAATAATCAGCGCTGCCGCCCAGAATACCGAGTTCCGGGCGGTTCTGGCATCACGGGCGCAGAATAAGCGGGAGTACATGTCCGGCCCCACCACGTAGGTCAGCCCTACCAGCAGCAGCAGCGAGGCCAGCTCATAGCCGCCGAACTGGGGGCCGACAGGGAAGCTGAACCGCCCCGCCGGCAGGGACGTCTCCAGGCCGCCCCACCCTCCTAATCTATACAGCATCAGACCCAGGCCGGCAAAGATGCCGATGAAGATTATGCCTATCTGAAAGGCATCGGTGCGGATGACGGCATACTGGCCGCCCAGCAGGGTGTAGCCGATAAAGACGGCGCTGAAGATGACCATCCACAGCACCGGGCTGCCCAGCCCCAGCACGCTAAGTATCGTCCCCGAGGCGACAATCTGGCCGGCGATAACCCCCAGCCAGGAGATAACGATGAGGATTGAGGCCGCCAGTGAGATACGCTGGTCGTACTGCTTCTCCACCAGCTCGGGCAGGGTATAGAGCCCGAACTCCCTCACCTTCTTGGCCAGGAAAACCCCCAGCGCTATCAGCCCCAGGCTGCCCACCAGCAGCCACCACATCCCGGTAAGTCCCCGGGCAAATCCCAGGCCGGCCATGCCCACTGTGGCCGAGCCGCCGACGATAGTCGCCAGCAGCGAGCCGGTGATAAACAGTGAGGAGCCGCTCCGGCCGGCGACGAAGAAGTTGTCCGCCCCACTCGCCCGCCGCCGGCTGGCCAGCCCGATGGCAACCATGGCGGCAAGGTAGATGACAATAACAATCAGTCCCAGCATGTTTATGTTCATTCTTTAGGCGAGGGTCTTCCTGATATGAGCTTTGCTCGGAGCGGGCAAAGGGGGCTTGGCCGCCCCGTATAGCGCCAGAGACTCTGGTAGAATATCGCCCCCGGCCACTATGCGGTCGGTTTCTGGCTGCCCAGGATGGTGATCTCTATGTTCTTGCCGCAGTGGGGGCAGGTGAGGCTGAAGTTAAGCGGCTGCTCCATCACCCGCTCGGCAACGGCGGTAACCATGGAGTCGATATTATCCAGGCGCTGGTCCAGCATGTTGAGACGCCGCTTGATGCGTTCGATGTCTAGTGTTTTTTCCTCTTCCGCCGTACTGGGATTTTCCTTATCGGCCAAGAGCGCACCCCTAGGGAGATAGCTGGGTTAATTATATGGGTTAAGGGGCGGTATGTCAAAGCCAGTTGTTTTACTTCCCAACCCCCCTTCTTAACGTTTGTTTTTCTGCCCATACCCACCCGCCCACATAAGCTACGCTTCTGTAACTTTCAGCCCCACCCCCATTTGGTGTGAACTACCTCTTTGTCAGGGGGGTGGGGTCTAGAGAGTATTAGAGGCGAAGCCTATGAGGGTGGGAGGGTGGGAAATAAAACGCCTTTTAAAAAGGGCGGGAGGGTTGGTGAAAAGCCTAAAACCTGTATTGATTTCTTAAAATCGTAGGCATATACTGTGAGGTAACAAACCGAGGAGGTGCCCCTATGCCGGAGGAAGAAGTTGGCAAGGTGAGTGACTTCTTTGCCCGTCCCGTGGTGGCCGGTATCGATCTTACCGGCACGCTGAAAGTGGGCGATAAGATCCACATCAGCGGTCATACCACCGATATGGAACTTATCGTTGACTCAATGCAGATTAACAATGTCAACGTTCAAGAAGCCAGGGCCGGGGATTCGGTCGGGATTAAGGTTGCCGACCGGGTGAGGAGGGGGGATACCATCTATAAGGTTACCGACTAGGGCAGTTTGCCGGTATCTTAAAGGCTCGCCGGAGGTAGTGATATGGTCAAGGTGCTGATAGAGAGACACGTCCAGAAAGGCCAGGAGGGACATTTGATTGGCCTGCTGAACAGGCTGAGGACCGAGCTAATCCAGCAGCCGGGCTATGTTTCCGGCGAGCTGCTCCAGAGTATGGACGATAAGGCTACCTTTTTTGCCCTGAGCACCTGGTTCAGTACCCTTGACTGGAGATCATGGGAAAACGACCCCAAGCGTCTGGCCATTGAGACTAAGATTGAGGGGCTGCTGACCGAGTCGCCCAGGCTGACCGTGGCCACCGCCTTCTAGTCTAGGCGATGTTTTTCATCAGGTTGGCCATCTCGATGGCCGTTGAGGCGGCTTTAAATCCCTGGTTCCCCTCCTTGGTACCCGCCCGCTCGATGGCCTGTTCCAGGGTATCGGCGGTAATCATGCCGTAGATAACCGGCAGACTCGTTTCCAGCCCCACCATAGCAATCCCCTTGGTCACCTCGGCGGCGATGTAGTCAAAGTGGGGCGTCCCACCCCTTATCACCGCCCCCAGGCAGATAACGGCGTCATAGCGGCTGGCCTGGGCCAGTTTTTTGGCCACCACCGGGATTTCAAAAGAGCCTGGCACCCAGGCGACGTCGATATCCTCCGCCTTAACCCCGTGGCGCAGCAGGGCGTCCTCTGCCCCCTCCACCAACCTTCTGGTGATAAAGTCGTTGAAACGGGAGGCAACCAGCCCGAACTTAAGCCCCTTGCCGACTAACATACCCTCGATAGGCTTGCTCATTGCTTTCTCCTTATTTTTAGTTATCGGAAGCTTCCGGTATCTCCAGACGGTGGCCCAGCTTTTTCTGCTTGGTGGCCAGGTAGCGGCGGTTGTAGGGGTTGGGGGTGGCGATGATGGGTATCGTCTCCATCACCTTCAGCCCGTAGCCCTCCAGGCCGATGACCTTCTTGGGGTTGTTGGTCAGTAGCTTAATCTTGTGCAGGCCCAGGTCGGCCAGAATCTGGGCGCCGATGCCGTAGTCACGCAGGTCGGAAGGGAAGCCCAGGGAGAGGTTGGCCTCCACCGTGTCCAGCCCCTCGTCCTGGAGGGCGTAGGCGCGTATCTTGTTATGGAAGCCGATGCCCCGCCCCTCCTGCCTCATGTAGAGGAAGACACCCCGCCCCTCCTTGGCGATGCTCTCCATAGCCAGGCCAATCTGCTCGCCGCAGTCACAGCGCAGGCTGCCGAAGACGTCGCCGGTGAGGCACTCGCTGTGAACCCGCACCAGCACCGGCTCTCGGTTGTGGATATCCCCCATCACCAGCGCTAGGTGCTCGTCGGGGTCGATGTCGCTGCGGTAGGCGATGGCGGTAAACTCGCCGTACTTTGTCGGCAGCTTGGCCTCGGCCACCCGGTGCACCAGCTTTTCGTGGCGGCGGCGGTAGGCGATAAGATCGGATACCGATATCATCTTGATGCCAAAGCTGTCAGCCATCGCCTCAAGCTCGGGCCGCCGTGCCATGGAGCCGTCCTCGTTCATAATCTCGCAGATAACCCCGGCGGGGTAAAGCCCGGCCAGCCTGGCCAAATCGACTATAGCCTCGGTGTGCCCCGCCCGCACCAGCACGCCGCCCTCCCTGGCCCGCAGGGGGAAGATGTGCCCGGGCCGGGCCAGGTCTTCGGGCCTGGTCTGCGGGTCAACCATTACCCTGATGGTCTTGGCTCTGTCCGCCGCCGATATCCCGGTGGTCACCCCGTGTTTGGCGTCAACCGAGATGGAGAAGGCGGTGGTGAATTGAGAGGTGTTCCGGTCCACCATCTGGGGAACCCCCAGCTCGTCCAGCCTTTCCCCGGTTACCGGCAGGCAGATCAGGCCCCGGGCGTGCTTGGCCATGAAGTTGACCGCCTGGGTGGTCACCTTCTCCGCCGCCAGCGCTAGGTCTCCCTCGTTTTCCCGGCCCTGGTCGTCAACGATGATGACGAAGCGGCCCTGTTTTATATCCTCGATAGCTTCAGCAATCTTTGATAGATTCATATTTTATTAACCTAACCCCTTCAAACTTCCCTCATAAATACCTTTCTGAATTAACCGACTAGAAAGCCGTGCTCCTCCAGAAAATCTACGGTTATGACGGAGCCGCGGCCCTGGCTGAACTGCTCCACGTATTTGGCGATGATATCCGCCTCCAGATTGACCAGGTCGCCCGCCCTCAAGCCGCCCAGGGTGGTGTGCTGGCGGGTGTAGCTGACCAGCGATACCCGGAACGAGCTGCTGTCTCTGGAGACGACGGTCAGGCTGGCCCCGTCGACGGCGATAAAGCCCTTCTCCACGATGTAGGCCATCAGCCGTGGTTGGGTTTCAAAGCTGACCAGTATCGAGTCACCGCGCGGGGTGACCGAGATTACTTTTCCAGTGTCATCGATGTGCCCCTGCACCAGGTGCCCGCCCAGACGCCCGCCTAGAGTGAGCGGCCTTTCCAGGTTGACCCCGTCGCCGGCTTTTAAAAGGCCTAGGTTGGTCCGGCTTACCGTCTCCGGCATAACCTCCACCGAGAACGACTTATTATCAAAGCCGGTCACGGTCAGGCATACCCCGTTGACGGCCAGGCTCGCCCCCTCTTCCATATCTTCCAGCACTTTGCCGGCGGCGATGGTAATATTCCCCGGCCGGGCTGAGCTAACCCTGCCAATCTCTTCTACAATCCCGGTAAACACCGCCTCCCCCCTTTCGCGGTCACGTAGCCGCTGACCATCAAATCGTCGCCCAGTTTTTCCACTTTCATGCGCTCTAATCTAAAAGATTCGGCCACCTGGTCCACCCCTCTCCCCGCCACCGCCGTCTTGGCCTCCGCCCCGCCGATGATAACCGGGGCGATGAAGGCGATAACCTTGTCCACCAGCCCCTGGTCGAACAGGGAGCCGAGCAGAATGCCGCCCCCCTCAACAATAACGCTGGTTATTCCCCTTTTGCCCAGCTCTTCCAGCAGTCTGGCTAAATCGACCCTACCCTCACCGGCGGGCAGTTCCACTATCTCGGCGCCGGCCTGGTTGAAGGCCGCTCTCTCTTCTGGTTTAGCTGCCCGGCCCAGCGCCAGCAGTGTTTCCCCCGGCTCGCTAAAGAGCCGGGCGGTCAGGGGGGTGCGTCCCTCACCGTCAACGATTACCCTTAAGGGCTGCTTGCGGGCGGTGCCACCCTTGCCCCCGCTGCAGCGGGTGGTGAGGTGGGGGTCATCGGCGATAACGGTATTGGCCCCGGCCATAATGGCGTCGCTGGCATATCGCAGGCAGTGGACGTACTTCCTCGATTCGGGGCCGCTTATCCAGCGGGAGTTGCCCCTCCTGGTGGCAATCTTGCCGTCCAGGCTTATGGCGAACTTGGCGGTGACGAAAGGAAGGCCGGTGGTGATGAACTTGATGTAGGCCTCGTTAATCTCTCTGGCCTCTTCCTCATCCTCGCCCAGGTAGGTCTTGATGCCCTTTTTCTCCAGCTCGTCTTTACCCCGCCCCAGGACTATCGGGTTGGGGTCGAGCATAGCCATGTGGACTCTCCTGATACCGGCGGAGATGATGGCCTCGGTGCAGGGCGGCGTCCGCCCGTAGTGGGTGCAGGGCTCCAGGGTGACGTACATCACGCCCCCCCGCGCCGCCTCTCCCGCCTGCTTCAGGGCCAGCACCTCGGCGTGGTGCGAGCCGGGCGGCTGGGTATAGCCCTGTCCCACCACCGTCCCCTTCTTGACCACCACCGCCCCCACCGCCGGGTTAGGACTGGCCTGCCCCAGGGCTAGTCGGGCCAGGGAAAGCGCCTGTCCCATGTAGTTCATAGCATAGCCATTCTAGCATCTACCATAAAAAAAGTGCAAATTCAGGGGATAGGGTTTCCTTAATAAATACTTAATAAATATAAATTAGGATAATGGCGGGGTTAACGCCCCTCCGGTACTGGTTCTTTGGTCACCCTAGAATGATGTCCCCGGATGGGTTATAATAGTATGACCTGGAAAGGACATGTCTGCTAGATGCGCGACTTTTTCCGCGATATTGTCATAACGGTAATAATAGCTGTGGTCATCTTCTTCGCCCTGCAGTTTACGATGGGGAATTTCGTGGTCATTGGTGCCAGTATGCAGCCCAGCTTTTATGAGGGGGAGAGGGTGATAGCCAGCAAGCTGACCTATAAATTCCACGAGCCGGAAAGGGGCGATGTCATCGTTTTTCTCCCGCCCGACGGCATGGATGAAGATTTAATCAAGCGCATCATCGGCCTGCCCGGCGATATAGTGGAGGTGAAGGATGGGGTGGTCTATGTTAATAACTTACCCCTGGACGAGCCCTATATCAAGAGCCCGCCCAGCTATACTTATACTACTGAGATAGTCCCCGAGGGCGAGTACTGGGTCCTGGGCGATAACCGTAATAACAGCAACGATTCCCATACCGGCTGGACGGTGCCCCGGGAGGATATAATCGGTAAGGCCTGGATGATAGTCTGGCCGCCGGATAAGTGTAAGGTCGTCCCCGATTACTACCCGGAGGAAGATTAGCTTACTATAGGGTAGCTTGAAGGGGCGAAGCCCCTTTAAAAACTATCCTTCCCCCTCTCCAAGATTGGAGAGGGGGATAAAGGGGGTGAGGTTGACTAATAACGCCGAGGAAATCTTTGAGAAAGCCGGGGCGATACTTAAGGGGCACTTCCTGCTCACCTCCGGCCTTCACTCCCCGGTCTACTGGGAGAAGTTCAGGGTCTTGCAGCACCCGGAGTACACCGAACAGCTCTGCCGCCTGATTGCCGGCCACTTCCGCAGGCAGAAGATAGAGGTGGTGGCGGCGCCGACCACCGGCGGCATCATCCTCGCCTTCGAGGTGGCCCGGCAGCTGGGGGTAAGGGGCATCTTTGCCGAGAAAGTGAGCGAAAAGGAGAGGGCTTTCCGGCGGGGATTTACCATCAGTCCCGGTGAGAGGATCCTCATCGTGGACGATGTTCTAACCACCGGCAAGTCTATCGGCGAGGTTATCGCGGCGGTGGAGAAGCTGGGGGGCAAAATCATCGGCATCGGGGTGCTGGTTGACCGCTCCGAGCAGAATGTGGATTTCGGCTATCCCCTGTTCAGCTGCCTGCGGGTGGAGACGGTGGCCTACTCGCCGCAGGACTGCCCCCTGTGCGCCGCCAGAATTCCGCTGGTCAAGCCTGGTGGGGGATAGCTATAAACTGGCACCCTTTTTCTTAGCGTTATCTCATACCCTGGTTAGGGGTGATTTCCCTACCACGGTGAACCTGGTGCCTGAGAGTGCCGGTGTGCCGTTAAAGTGGCCGATGAGAAAGCTATCTGGACGTTATTTCTTGAGTAGGCCCTCTATTATTCTTTCTTGGGGGCACTTATTGAGCCTAGCCTGCCTTCTTCTACTCCCTTTTTACCCTTCATCTTAAACTTCCAGTACTCCCGGTAAGAAATCTTCTGCTCGGGGTATCCGAAATGCAGTTTTTTCAGCGCCTCGGCGACTTTCTCAATCTCCGGCGCCATTTCCTGCATGCCCAGACCCCTTAGATGCAGCGGTAGCTCCTTCCGCTCTTCGGGTTCCATGGCTAACAAGTCGCAGAGTGCCTCGGTTGCCCAGCGCGCCCCCTGAACCGGTGGCGTCTGGTCAAGCCCGCCCTCGAATTTTTCCGCAATCATGGCGCACTTGTTGGGCTGATACATAATAAAAAGCTCCTCGTTTATCCTGGCGTCGGGGTCAAGGAGGTCAAAGGCCCGCTGTACCCGATTATAGCGTAATCTAAGACAATCGGTGGCGCCGTAGGTCTCCTCAAATCTATCGAATACGTAGGTCACGGCAGGGACACATGAGGCATAATTGAGATTGCCGTTTTGGGATAGTTCATCGGTGGTAACACCGACTACGTAACTGATAAGAAAGGTAGAAGCGGTAATAGCCCCGCAGGTACCCACTCCAGACATTGCCACTCCGCCGTGGAGCCCGATAAATCCTGAGGTTAGCGCTTTCTGGATTTCAATTGGAAATAGCTCTACATCCTCAGACCTGAACGCCTCGGCTATTCCTTCGAAAATACCGGGGGCGCATGCCATATATTTGGTCCCAAATTCACAGGCTAGGTGGCCTGCTTTGTCGATTACCCTCTTCCTCTGCGCATCGTCAAATTTGACCTTCTTTATCATCTTTACCTCCCTTGGTGTCTTGGTGTTTTCAGACTATACCAGATTACCCTGTCATATTATGACGGTTATCACCTCCTGTCAGAGATTTGACTGTAAAACTCCCCTCGTCTTTTTAGCTTAAAGACTATCGGTTCAATATACCCCCGCAGGGTGTGGGTTGTCAATAATTTTACTTCCGGATGGTTATGGCTATTACCTAAAAGCCATTGACAAAAAAATAGTCAGCTTTTATACTGGAAGAGGCAGAGCTATCGACCCGAAAGGGCGGTAAGTTCCCTTAATCAGGACTCTTAACAATCTTAAGTCGCTTGGATCGGACACGACCGAGACGGCAGAAACAAGCCGTGTTTTGATGCCTTCTCTGGCTGTGTCGGAGAAGGCTTTTTTAGTGCAAATTGGCTGATATGCTGAAAATAGGTTTCATCGGGGCGGGGACGGTGGGCACCGCCTTGGCGGCCAGGCTGGCCGGTCATGGTTATTCCGTCGTTGCTGTCTCTAGCCGCAGCCGGGCTTCTGCCCAAAAGCTGGCGCAGGCCGCCGGCGGTCGCGTCTTTGATAGCAACCAGGCGGTGGCCGATAGCGCTGAGCTTATCTTTATCACCACCCCCGATGATGCCATCGCCACCGTAGCTGCCGAGGTTAAATGGCACCCCGGCCAGAGTGTGGTCCACTGCAGCGGCGCTGATTCTACTGATATCCTTGAGCCGGCCAGAGAGGCCGGGGCCAGAGTGGGCGCTTTTCATCCCCTGCAGACCTTCGCCAGCCCCCAGCAGGCTATGGAGAATATACCCGGTTCGACCTTTGCCCTGGAGGCGGAAGAGCCGCTGCTCAGCACCCTTAAGGATATGGCGTCCGCACTCGACGGCCAGTGGGTGGAGCTTAAAGCCAGCGATAAGGTCCTCTACCACGCTGCCGCTGTCTTTGCCTGCAACTATATGGTCACCCTGACCAAGCTGGCCACCGACCTCTGGCAGAGCTTCGGCGTCCCCCCGCCCCAAGCCACCAAAGCCCTCGTCCCGCTGCTGCGCGGGACGCTGCATAATATCGAGACCATCGGTATCCCCAACTGCCTCACCGGCCCCATCGCCCGCGGCGATGTCGGCACCATCAACAAACACCTTGACGCCCTGAAACAGAGTGCCCCCCACCTCCTCTCCACCTACCGCGAGCTTGGCCGGCAGACCATACCCATCGCCCTGGCCAAGGGGAAAATAGGCCAGTCCCAGGCTAAAGAACTGCAAGAGATACTGGGGCAGTCCAGTTGAAATAAACTATTGGAGGTCGTGATGAGAATAATGCTAAAGAGTAAAATCCACCAGGCCCGAGTCACCCACGCCAACATCTATTATGAAGGCAGCATCAGTATTGATAAGAGACTGATGGAAGCGGCTGACATCCTCCCCTTCGAGCAGGTTCACGTCCTGAATATCAACAACGGCGCCCGTTTCGAGACCTACGCCATCGAGGCCGAGGCCGGTAGCGGCGAGATCGGCATCCAGGGTGCCGCCGCCCGGCTGGCCAGTGCCGGCGATAGAGTTATCATACTTACCTATCGCAATGTTAAAGAGGCCGAAGTCCATAAGCACTACCCCACCCGTGTCTATGTCAATGAAAAGAATGTCATCACCGAGGTTAAATCGGCGGAGGAGGCCCTGCCCCTCTGGGAGAAGTAGATGCGCGTCACCATAAACCAGATAAAAGAGATGAAGGCGAGAGCTGAGAAAATCGTCATGCTCACCGCCTACGACTATTCCACGGCCCGGCTGATTGACGAAGCGGAAATCCCGCTGATTCTGGTCGGCGACAGCCTGGGCATGGTCGTCCTGGGCTACGAATCGACGATACCGGTGACCATGGAAGAGATGCTCCACCACACCAAGGCGGTGGTCAGGGGAGCTAAAAAGGCGATGGTAATCGGCGATATGCCCTTCATGACCTACCACGTCAGCGTTGAAGACGCCCTGCGCAACGCCGCCCGCTTTATTCAGGAGGCAGGCGCCCAGGCGGTCAAGCTGGAGGGCGGGGTTACCGTGGCGGAAACGGTCAGGCGCATCGTTGACTGCGGCATACCAGTGATGGGCCACATCGGGCTTACCCCCCAGTCCATCCACCAGCTCGGCGGCTTCAAGATGCAGGGCAAGACCCCGGAGGCGGCCGCCAGACTTCTGGAAGACGCCAAAGCGCTGGAGCAGGCCGGGGCCTTTGCTGTCGTCCTGGAGACCATACCCGGCAACCTGGCCCGGCTCATCACCGATAAGACAGATATACCCACCATCGGCATCGGCGCCGGCCCGGAGTGCGATGGCCAGGTGCAGGTTATCAACGATATTTTAGGTTCATTCACCGATTTTGTCCCCAGGCACGCCAAGCAGTATGTCAAGCTGACCGATATTATTTCGAAGGCGGTAACCCAGTACCGCGACGAGGTTAAATCCGGCACCTTCCCCAGCGCATGAGTCCCAATTTTTAACCTATGTATTACTTCCCACCCAGCCCACCCTCATAGGCTGTGCCTTTAAAATCCCTTTTAAACGGGTGGGGAGAAGGGGAATTAATCCCTCCCCGCCAGGGGGTTTCCCACCACCCTTTAAGGTGAGTAAAAAGAGAGGCTTTACCCTCTGCCCTTTTTGGGAATAAAATACAGGGGTTGGCACTTCAATCCCTCGCTTTGGGGGTGGGGTTTAAGAGATGAAAAGAGGCGAAGCCTTTTTGGGTGGGAGGGTATGGGAAGAAAAAGAACTGCTAAAAAGTGGGGAGTGGGGCATAAAATATAATGAAAGTCGTTGAAACAATAGCCGAACTGAGAAAGCTGAGGCAAAAGCTGCCCGGGCCGGTGGGCTTTGTCCCCACCATGGGCTACCTCCACGAAGGCCACCTGGCCCTGGTCAGGCGGGCCAAAGCCGAAAACGCCTCGGTGGCGGTCAGCATCTTCGTTAACCCCACCCAGTTCGGCCCCAGTGAGGACTTCGGGCAGTACCCCCGCGACCCGCAGCGAGACCTGGCTATGCTGGAGGGGGAGGGAACTGACCTGGTCTTTATGCCCCCGGTGGAGGAGATTTACCCCCCCGGCTTCAACAGCTGGGTGGAGGTGGGTGAGCTCGCCCAAAGGCTGGAGGGGGCCTCCCGCCCCGGCCACTTCCGGGGGGTGGCCACCGTGGTCGCCCGGCTCTTCGAGCTGGTCAAGCCGGACAGGGCCTACTTCGGGCAGAAGGACGCCCAGCAGCTGCTCGTTATCAGGAAGATGGCGGCCGACCTGGCTCTGGGCCTGGAGGTAATTGCCGTGCCCACCGTGCGCGAGGCCGACGGCCTGGCTATGAGCAGCCGCAACACCTATCTCAACCCGGAGGAAAGAGGGCAGGCGGCGGTTCTTTATCGGGCGCTGACCCTGGCGCAGAGGCTTTATAATGAGGGCGAAAGAAATGCCGAAACCATCCGCGGGAAGATGACCGACCTTATTCAAAGACAGCCCTTGGCTGATATTGACTATATCAGTATAGCTGACGCCGAGACTTTGGAAGAACTTGAAGTGGTAAGACCGCCGGCTTTAGTATCGATGGCGGTAAAAATCGGCAGGACGAGGCTGATTGATAACGTGGTGGTGGAGTAGCCGGCAGCCTAGCCCCACCGCTTGGTCGGGATTATATCGTACATCTCCACCCTGGTCCTGTCCTCCACCAGCGGCTCGAGCTCTTTGAGCAGCTCCACCCTCAGCTTGGACTTCTCCCAGGCTATCCAGTTCTCAGGCCCCTCCCAGGTGCTTACCACCAGGAAGATAGAGCTGTCTCTCCGGCTGACCATGTTCTCCGCCGCCACAAAGCCTGGATACTGCATGGCGTCCATCCTGAGCTTAAGCAGCAGTGGCCTTATGTCCACATTTTTCTTGACCCGGTAGCCGGTAATGACTCTTATCATCTTCTTATTTATTGACGGTTAGGGTTTGAGTTTAGCTCTAGAGGCGGGATTTGTCAATAACCCCGTTGCTTGACACTGGTATGCCTAATAGATACAATGAAATTCGTGCCGAGGTAGCTCAGTCGGTAGAGCAGCGGACTGAAAATCCGCGTGTCCCCAGTTCAAATCTGGGCCTCGGCACCATGTTACAGCGGTAAAGTGGGTCCCTGCCAAAATCGAAGATTTTGGCGGGTGCTAAGCGGAAGTGGCTCAGCGGTAGAGCATCTCCTTGCCAAGGAGAGGGTCGCGAGTTCGAATCTCGTCTTCCGCTCTTGTTTGGATTTTAGGCCGAAGTGGCGGAATGGGTAGACGCGACAGTCTCAAAAACTGTTGGGGGGCGACCCCCGTGTCGGTTCGAGTCCGACCTTCGGCACCATTTTCGGTTTGCCGAGTTGTGTAGTGGTAGCACAGGGGACTTTGGATCCCTTAGCCCAGGTTCGAATCCTGGCTCGGCAGCCAGTGTTTCCTCAGAAACCTTGTTATGGGAATTAAAGAGAATATCAGCAAGCTTATGAGTGAGCTGCCCGCCGGTGTTGAGCTGGCCGCCGCTGCCAAGGGCCGGACGCCCGATGAGGTATTGCAGGCGGTGGCGGCCGGGGTAAAGATAATCGGGGAGAACTATGTCCAGGAGGCCGAAAAGGCCCGCGACGCTGTTGGCGGTAGGGCCTCCTGGCACATGATTGGCCATTTACAGAAGAACAAGGTAAAGAAAGCGGTAGCCCTCTTTGACATGATAGAGACCGTCGATTCCGTTGAGCTGGCTGGGGAGGTTGATAAGCGCTGTGCCGAGGCGGGCCGGGTGATGCCGGTGCTGGTTGAGGTCAACAGCGGGCGTGAAGAGCAGAAAACGGGGGTGCTGCCGGAAGACGCCGAAGGGCTGATAAAAGAGATTTCCCGCCTGCCCAACATCAGGGTGATGGGGCTGATGACCATGGGGCCCCGCTTCGGCGACCCCGAGGACTCCCGGCCCTATTTCGTCATTACCCGCCAGCTCTTTGACCGGATTAAGGCCATGCAGTTGCCCAACGTCGAGATGAGATACCTCTCTATGGGCATGACCAACTCCTACCGGGTCGCCCTTGAGGAGGGGGCCAACCTGGTGAGGATAGGCACCAAAATTTTCGGGGCAAGGGGCTAAAACCACTTGACTAGTCCCGTATTAGCCCTTACTCTATAGGTAGAGAGATGGTGGAGGAAGAGGAAAGGGAAAGATTAGCCCGGGAAGAGCTGGTCAGGGAGAGGGTGGACGAGAAGGGCAATAAGTGGCGGAAGGTCTACTTCGGCGGCGGTGCTCATTTTAGGAACTGGCTTGAGCAGTGCCGTGAGCTGGGTGAGGTTGAGGTGGAAGAGGTGGACTCTAAGGGGTTCAGGTGCTTTGAGGAGGGCGGCGAAAAGCTCTACCGAATCTGGATGAAAGAAGAGCCTGCCAACTAGAAAGGCATCATTTTGCCGGTAGCCTTAAGGAGGTAACAAAAGGTGCATTGAATGAAGATAGGTGCTAAAATAGGCCGTAATCAACATTCAGGAGGATAAATTTAACAAATGGCGCTGAAAATTACTGAGGAGTGTATTAGCTGCGGGGCCTGTGAGCCCGAATGTCCCAATGAGGCTATCTCTGAGGGAGAGGAAATCTATATAATTGACCCGGACAAGTGCACCGAGTGCGTGGGTGCTCACGAGTCCTCACGCTGCGTTGAGGTCTGCCCGGTGGATGCCTGTGTTGCTGATGAAGCCCACAAGGAGAGTCGGGAGCAACTGCTGGAGAAATGGAAGAAGTTGCACCCCGGCGAGACCCCGGCGGTTACCTAATACCGCCGGTATCTCTAGCTTGACCGGTAACCGGTAAAAGCAATTCAAAAGCTCTTCTCTGCGCTTCCCCGATAGCTCAACGGTAGAGCGGGCGGCTGTTAACCGCTAGGTTGTTGGTTCGAATCCAGCTCGGGGAGCCAGATTGCTCAATCTCTACGTTGATCATTCCCACCAGATTGAGACACGTTCACATTATTAAAGCCCTCTTTGGTACCAATGCCGGATGGATTGGGGCGAATACGGGCTTCACCTCATCAATTTCAGTAGGTTTACGGATATTCCCCGTCTCTGGGCTGGGTAATACTTAATATACCCAATATACCCAATATACCCAATTTGGCCGGAAAGACGGCAGGCGTGTGGTGCTGAGAGCATATCTAGAGGCAAAGCAGTCTTTAGAATAAAAAATTTAGGGAGGTGAAACAGTGAAACCATTTGGAGAGCTCTTCCAGACCGCTGACTGGAAGACGGAAAAGCACATCCCGGTAATAGATTGCCCGGATAGGGTGAAAGCCGGCGAGATGTTCCCGGTCAAGGTCACCCTGGGCAAGGAGGTGGCCCACCCCAACACTACGGTGCACCATATCCGCTGGATTTCCATCTATTTCCACCCAGAGGGAGAGAAGTTCCCCTACCAGATAGGGCATTTCCAGTTCTGCGCCCACGGGGAATCAACCGAGGGGCCGGATACCAGCTCCGTCTACACTCACCATGAAGCCAGTACATCCATGAAGACCAGCAAGCCTGGCACCATGTACGCTACCGCCATGTGCAACATACACGGACTGTGGAGGTCGGAAAAAGAGATAAAGGTTTCCTGATATGCTATAACCCCAACAGGGGAGAGCCGTCCTGCACAATTATGAGTGCCAGGTATGTGGCTATGTCTGCGACTCTTCCCCCTTTTTAACCAGTGTTTTATCGTCCCATACCCACCCGCCCAAAAGGTTTCTTCTTTTTAACTTCCTTGCCCCCAATTGACAGTTTTGGCTAGGCAAAAGGATTTCCAGTTGTCTATTGACGTATATTTACATAATAATGTGGTATAATATACATAACGAAAAATTTCTTTGGTAAGGGATACTGATGCCAAATTTGAACAAGTTTGTAAAAATATACACAGATGGTGCGTGTCGCCCAAATCCAGGACAAGGTGCAATCGGTATATCTATATTGAATGAGAAAAATCAAGAATTAACTACCTGCAAGAAATGTGTCGGAAAAACTACGAGTAACGGAGCCGAATATCACGCAATAATACAAGGACTAAATTCGGCTACCGATTACTGCACGTGGAAGGCAGTTTGTTTTTCTGATAGTTTGGTAGTAATTAACCAACTAAATCGTAAATGGAGAATACACAATAGAGAGCTTCGGGAGCTTCATAAAGAAGTTAGAGCAACAGCAGGTATATTTAAGGAAGTTGAATACCGACATACTTTAAGTAATAGTCCATTTATTAAGAGAGCGGACAAGCTAGCAAAGGAAGCTCTAAAAGAAGAAATAGACTTGGAATAAGCTTTGTCGTTCGTTTCTGTTTAGACGTTTCCTTTCTCATAACATCAGGAATTACCACAAGCCCCTCCCTCATTAAAAAAATTTTGAAGGCACAGCCTTTGTAGGGTGGGTTAGGGTGGGAAATAAAACACCCTATAAAAGCGGGACGAGACCCTCTTCTCCCCCCTTTGAGCACCCCCAATAGCTATGTTATAATTCCCCCGTAGGAATATCGCTATGTGGGACAGATTAGAGCAAATAGAGAAGCGCTACCAGGAGCTTGACCGCCAGATGGCTGTGCCGGAGACAGCCACCGACCTCAAGCGGCTGCAGGCGCTGGCCCAGGAGAAGGCGGAGATTGAAGACCTGGTGGTTAAATATCGGGCCTACAAGGCGACCAGCCGGGAGCTGGAGGAGACAAAAGCGATGCTGGACGGCGCCCTGGACGAAGAGATGGGCCGAATGGTCAGGCAGGAGATAGAGAAGCTGGAGGCGAAGCGGCAGCGCCAGCTTGAGGGGCTTAAGACCGCCCTGGCGCCCAAGGACGCCAGCGACGACAGGGACATCATCATAGAGATAAGGGCCGGCACCGGCGGCGATGAGGCCGGGCTCTTTGCCGCCGACCTATTCCGCATGTACAGCCGCTACGCCCAGGACAAGGGCTGGGCGGTGGATATAATCGACAGCAACGAGAGCGGCATCGGCGGCTTTAAGGAGATTATCTTTGAGGTAAAGGGCCGGGGCGCCTTCAGCCGCCTCAAGTACGAGAGAGGAGTGCACCGGGTGCAGCGGGTGCCGGTCACCGAGTCCTCGGGGCGTATCCACACCTCGACGGCCACCGTGGCCGTCCTCCCCGAGGCCGACGAGGTCGATATTGACATCAACCCCGAAGACCTCAGAATTGACATCTTTCACAGCGGCGGAGCGGGGGGGCAGAACGTCAACAAGGTGGCCACCGCCGTCCGCATCACCCACCTGCCCACCGGCATCGTCAGCACCTGCCAGGACGAGCGCTCCCAGCTTCGGAACCGGAGGAAGGCGATGGCGGTGCTCCGCGCCCGCCTGCTGGATATAGAGCGGACCAGGCAGGAGGAGGCGATAACCCGGCAGCGCCGCTCCCAGGTGGGCGGCGGCAAGCGCGCCGAAAAGATAAGGACCTATAATTTCCCCCAGGACCGCATCTCCGACCACCGCCTCGGCCAGAGCTTCCGCAACCTGCCCCGCATCCTGGACGGTGCCCTCGACCCGATTATAGATGCCCTGGCCTCAAGCGAGCAGGCCAGACAGCTGGAGGAGTAGCGGGCTTGACCTTGAAGCAGGCCCTCGGCCGCGCCCGGGAGGTTCTCAACCGGAACGGTGTTGAGGACGCCCCTCTGGAGAGCGAGCTGCTGCTGCGGCATACCCTTAAGATAGACCGGGTCCAGCTATATATTGACCTTGAAAAGGAGCTAACCCCCCGGCAGGAGCAGACCTTCCGGCATTTGCTTAAGCGCCGCCTGAATGGCGAGCCGGCGGCCTATATCACCGGCCACCGTGAGTTCTACGGGCTTGAATTTGAGGTTAACCCCGACGTCCTCATCCCCCGCCCGGAGAGCGAGCTTTTGGTGGAGGCAGTTCTGGCTATCGCTGAAAATCACCCCTTATCGGTAATTGCCGATATCGGTACCGGCAGCGGAGCGCTTGCCATCAGCCTGGCGCTTGGCCTGCCCCGGGCAAAAATTTACGCCACCGATATCTCCACCGCTGCCCTTAAGGTGGCCCGGCTCAACTGCTGCCGGCACGGCGTGGCTGACAGAGTGCGCCTTTTGGAGGGAAACCTGCTGGAGCCGCTACCGGAGCCGGTTGATGTCATAGTGGCCAACCTGCCCTATGTCAGCAAATCAGAATTAGACCCGAAAGCAGAGCCGCCGCTGGCGCTGGACGGCGGCGCCGACGGGATGGAAATTATAGAGAAGCTCTGCCGGCAGGTGAGCGGCAAACTTAAAGCTGGCGGCTCATTGCTTGTGGAGATAGGGCAGGGGCAGGCAGAAGCAGTCAGGGCTATTTTACATAACATATTCCCCGGCGGTGGCATAAAGGTTATGCCTGACCTGGCCGGCATCAAGCGGGTGGTATGTTTTAGCCTTGACGCCGGCCCGCTTAAACTTGACAGACAGAGCCTACACTGTTAAATTAGATACTTGGGTTTTCCCCCAAAGTTTAATAGTTAGACGGGAGGAATTAAGTCGTTATGAACATGGTTGTCTGCATCAAACAGGTGATTGACCCCGAGGCACCCCCCGCCAGCTTCAAGATTGACCCCTCCGGCAACAAGGTTATGCCGCCGGCGGGGGTCTCACCGGTAGTTGACCCCTACGCCGAGTACGCTGTGGAGGCGGCGCTCAAGGTTAAGGATGCCATAGGGGGCAAAATCACCGCCCTCAGCCTGGGCTCCAACCAGCTCCGGGACATCGTCAAGAAGCCGCTGGCGATGGGGGCTGACGAGCTTATCCTGCTGGAGGACGAGGCCTTCGACGGGGGAGATAGCTGGTCAACCGCCTACGCCCTGGCCATGGCCATTAAGAAGATAGGCGACTACGATATCATCTTCTGCGGCCGTGAGGCCTCGGACTGGAACGCCGGGCAGGTGGGCTCCGGTATCGCCGAGATACTGGGGCTGCCCAGCGTAACCCTGGCCGAGAAGATAGACATCACCGACGGCAAGGCCAAGGTGCAGCGGAGCACCGACGAGGGCTACGAGGTGGTTGAGGTATCCCTGCCCTGCCTGATTACCGCCAGCAATGAGATTGGCGAGCCCCGCTACCCCACCATAAAGGGGATCATGGGCGCCAAGAAGAAGGAGCCGGTGGTCTGGAAGCTGGCCGATATCGGTGTTGACGCCACCCAGGCCGGCGCTCAGGGAAGGCACAGCCAGCTGCTGAAACTGTTCCAGCCGGCCCGCGAGGGCAAGTGCGAGATAATCGAGGGCGAGACCCCGGAGGAAGCGGCGGTCAGCCTGGCGGTAAAGCTTCGGGAAGTCAAGGTATTATAAAAAATTCTTAACCAATTTTTAATATTCTTGTGCTATAAGTAAGGAGATAAATTATGGCTGAAAATAAAGGTGTTCTGGTCCTATGCGAGACTAAAGAAGGCAAGCTGGCCTCAATCTCTACCGAGCTGCTGGGTGGCGGCCGAAAGCTGGCTAGCGACCTGGGAGAGGAGTTGGCGGCGGTGCTGGTTGGCAGCGGCGTGGCTGGTTTAGCTCAGGAGGCCATCGCTTACGGGGCCGATAAGGTCTATGTCGTTGACGACCCCATTTTAAAGGACTACCAGACCGATAGCTACCTCCCGGTCATGGAGAAGGTGGTGGGGCAGGCCATGCCCCAGGTCTTAATCATGGGGCAGACCTCTATCGGCCGCGACCTGGCACCCCGGCTGGCTTTCCGGCTGAAGACGGCCGCCGTTCTAGGCTGCCTGGAGCTGGCCATTGACCCCCAGTCCAAGAAACTATTGCAGACCAAGCCGGTCTACGGCGGCAACGCCCAGGCCGTTTTTACCACCGATTCCTTCCCCCAGATAGCCACCGTCAGGCCCAAGGCGATGACGCCCTTGGAGCCGGATCAGTCCCGAAAGGGGGAGGTAGTCAAAATTGAGGCCGGTCTAGACCCCTCGGCGATAAGGGCCAAGGTTCTGGAGAAGGTGCCCGAAGAGGTGACCGGGATAAAGCTGGAGGATGCCGAGGTGGTGGTCGGCGGTGGGCGGGGCATCGGCAACACCGAAGGCTTTGAGCAGTTAGAGGCGCTGGCCAAGCTGTTAAAGGGAGCGGTGGGGGCTACCCGCCCTCCCTGCGATAACGGCTGGATGCCGACCGGGGCGCAGATAGGTCTGACCGGAAAGATTATCGCCCCCGAGCTGTATATTGCCGTCGCCCTCTCCGGCTCCAGCCAGCACATGTCCGGCTGTTCCGGCTCAAAGACGATAGTAGCCATAAACAAAGACCCGGAGGCTAATATATTCAGGGAAGCCCGTTTCGGCGTGGTGGGCGACTGGAAAAAAGTGGTGCCCGCCCTGACCGAAAAACTCAAGGAGCTTCTGGCTAAATAAGGACCATATAAGGAGCGAGACGATGAAGCTAAAAATCTTGGCTGGTCTATCCCTATTGCTGGTCAGCCTGCTGGTTATTTCCCCGGCGACGGCGGTACTGGCCCAGGAGGAGACCCCGGCCGAGGCGATTACGCTGACGGCCACCTACAGCAAGCTGGAAGCCCTCGCCGGCGCCGGCTTTGAGTTTGAGGTTAACCTGGAGTACACCGGCGGGACCGAGGCGCGGACCTTTGACCTGATTGCTGCCGGCCCCCAGGACTGGATGGTATATGTTACCCCCACCTACCCCACCGACAAGCAGATACTGGATATCAGGCTTGAGCCGGTCCTGCCCTATCAGACCGGTCCGGTGACCAAGGTGCTTATTCATGTCTCTCCCCCCTACTGGCTGCTGCCCGAGCCGGGGGATTACCCGATAACGCTGGAGGCAACCTCGGGTGACGTTACCGGCACCATCAACCTCACCGCGGTGGTAACCGCCACCTATATGATGGCACTGTCCCCCACCGGAGACCTCTACAATACTACGGCTACCGCCGGCCGGGACAACTATTTCTCGATAGAGGTAAATAATACCGGCTCGGCGGCTATTGACGACATCAAATTCTCTTCCACCAAACCGAGCGGCTGGACTATCGAGTTTTCCCCGAGCGAGATAGGTTCCGTGGCCGCCCTCGATTCTCAGACGGTGGAGGTCAACATCAAGCCGCCGGCCAAGACTATCGCCGGCGACTATCAGATAACCCTTAAAGCCGACGGTAAGCAAATCTCGGATGATGTGGATATCCGGGTTAGTGTGGAAACGCCTAGCATCTGGGGATGGGTGGGGGTTGGCATCATCGTCGTGGTTATCGCTGGCCTGGTATACATCTTTATGCGCTTTAGCCGACGTTAAAACATGGACAAGAAGATAGTCGTAGAGACCCGGGACCTGACCAAGCGGTACGATGGCACCACCGTGGTTGACCACCTCAACCTACACGTCGCCGAGAACGAGGTCTTCGGCCTGCTCGGCCCCAACGGTGCCGGCAAGACCACCACTATCCTCATGCTGCTGGGGCTTACCGAGCCGGCTTCGGGCAGCGCCCGGATATTCGGCTTTGACTCCACCCGTGAGCCGCTCAAGGTAAAGCGCGTCACCGGCTATCTTCCGGAGAGGCTGGGCTTCTATGAAGGCCTCACCGCCCGCGAGAACCTGCGCTTTATCGCCTGGCTGAATAACATGGCTGATGACGAGGCTGACCGCCAGATTGAGCAGGTGCTGGCGGCGGTTGGCCTAAGCGAAGTGGCCGACACCGCCGTGGGCAAGTTCTCCCGGGGGATGAAACAGCGCTTGGGCATAGCCGATGTGCTGGTCAAGAAGCCTAGGCTGGCAATTCTCGACGAGCCCACCGCCGGCCTTGACCCGGATGGGATTAATCAGGTACTGGACCTTATCGCTGGCCTGCCCAAGATGGATACCACCGTGGTTATGTGCTCCCACCGCCTCTACGAGGTGCAGCGGATATGCCAGAGCATCGCCATACTGGCCAAGGGCAAGCTGGTGGTTGAGGGTGCCCTGGACGCTCTGGGCCGGGAGGCTCTGGCCGAGGGCCGCTACCGGATTGAGGTGGAGACCGCCGAAGCCAGCCCCCAGCTGGTGGAAATTATCGGCAAAATCAGCGGGGTTAGAAACGTGGAAGCGGAGGGCAATTTCCTGCACGTAACCACTGATTCCGACCTGCGGGCGGCCATCTCCAAGGCGGTGGTCAACAGTGGCGTGGCCCTAATTCAGATGAAGGTCCGGGAGTTCTCACTGGACGATATATACAAGAAGTATTTTCATGAAGGCTAGCTAATGATAACCATAATCAGAAAAGAACTGGCCGACTATTTCACCAGCATAAGGTGCTTCATACTGTTTCTGCTGGTATTTGTCGCCAGCGCGGTGGCGCTTTACGCCGCCCAGCAGGGTATTCGCGAGGTAAGCACTGAAAGCGGCTTTATCTTTACCGGCCTGTTTACTACCGGGACCAACATACCATCGCTGATAACCTTTATCGCCCTCCTCGTCCCCATCATCGGGATAGCCCTCGGCTTTGATGCTATCAACAGTGAACGCTCCAACGGCACCCTGAACCGGATCCTGTCCCAGCCTATCTATCGGGACAGCGTCATCAACGGCAAGTTTTTGGCCGGGATGGTTACCCTGTTTATCATGATACTGACCGCCATGCTGCTGGTTGGGGGCTACGGCCTGCGGATGATTGGCGTGCCGCCGGCCGCCGAGGAAATCATCCGGCTCTTTATCTACTTCGTCGCCGTCATTATCTACGGGGCCTTCTGGATGGGTCTGGCCGTCCTTTTCTCCATCTTATTCCGCAGCCTGGCTATCTCCCTGCTGTGCCCCCTCGCCATCTGGATACTGCTGGGTAACCCAGTCTTTAACCCCTATATCAGTTTTATCGTGCCCGCCGTATCCAACTCTATAGGGACGCAGCTGGCGTTGCTGCGGATTTCCCCCTACTGGCTGTTCGCCGAATCTACCGCCGCGCTGCTTGACCCTATGTTCAGAGGTCTGGGAATACTGACCGTCAGCGATACCACCGGGATGCTGTTCAGGCCCCTCTCCCTGCAGCAGAGCCTGATTCTGGTCTGGCCGCAGCTCACCGCCATAATATGCCTGACCGTTATCATCTTTGCCGTGAGCTATATCGTCTTCATGCGACAGGAGATAAGGTCCACCTAGGCCTTCTCGGCCTGCCTCTCGGCGATAATCTTCTGAGCGACGTGGGCCGGCACCTCTTCGTAGTGGCTGAAGGCCACCTTGTAGCTGCCCCGCCCCTGGGTTATCGATTTCAGGTCGATGGCGTAGCGCAGGACCTCGGCCAGCGGCACCTGGGCGTCAATAATATTGATGCCTCCCCCCGGGTTCATCCCCTGCACCCGCGCCCGCTTGGTGTTGAGGTCGCCAATGATGTCGCCGGTGAACTCCTCGGGGACGGTGACGGTGATGTTCACTATCGGCTCTAACAGAATGGGCTGCCCCTCGGCCAGGCCCTTCTTCATCGCCCCGGCCCCGGCAATCTTGAAGCATATCTCCGAGGAGTCAACCGGGTGGAAGCTGCCGTCATAGAGCTTTGCCCTCATGTCAGTAACCGGGTAGTGCGCCAGCACCCCTTCCTTGAAGGCTTCGTTGACCCCTTTTTCCACCGCCGGGATATAGTTCCGGGGGATAGTCCCGCCAACTACCTTGCTGGCGAACTCGTTACCGCTGCCCCTCGGTAAGGGCTCAAGCTCGAGCAGGACATGCCCGTACTGGCCGTGCCCCCCCGTCTGCTTCTTATGCTTGTACTCGGCCTTGGCGCCGGTGGTTATCGTCTCTTTGTAGGGGACTCTGGGTGTCTCCAGGGTCACCGCCACGCCGAACTTGCGCAGCATCTTTTCTGCGGCTACCTCAAGGTGGGACTCCCCGATTCCGGAGATAACCGTTTCGTTGGTATCGGTATCACGGCGCACGTGCAGGGTGGGGTCTTCCTCGACCAGGCGGGTCAGCGCTGCCCCCAGCTTGTCCACGTCGGTCTTGGTCTTGGGATGGACCGCCAGGCTGAAGGCCGGCTCGGGAAACTCGATGGGGGCAATCCTGAGCGGCTTATCCTGGCTGGTAAGGCTATCGCCGGTGCTGGTCAGGGCCAGCTTGGCCACCGCCCCGATGTCCCCCGCCCCCAGCTGGGGCACCGGCTCCTGGTTCTTGCCCCTCAAGACGAAGAGCTGGCCGATGCGCTCAATACCCTTGCGGGTGGCGTTCCAGACCTGCGAGTTGCTGCTGATGGCGCCGTTATAGACCCGGAAATAGGTCAGCTTGCCCACGTAGGGGTCGGCGCTGGTCTTGAAGACTAAAGCCGCCAGCGGGGCATCGGCGCTGGGCTCTAGCGTCTGCCTGGTGGAGTCGCTTAAAGTTACCACCTTGCCCTCTTTGGGTGAGGGCAGCAGGTCGCCGATGGCGTCCAGGAATAATTTAAAGCCGATGTTTTTCAGCGCTGAGCCGGTGAAGATGGGCACCACCTTGCCGCTGCCCACCGCCTGCCGCAGCCCCTTAGCCAGCTCCTCCTGGCTCAGCTCGCCCCCCTCCAGGTACTTCTCGATGAGCTTGTCATCGGCCTCGGCGGCGGCCTCTATTAATTTCTCCCGGTAGGAGTCGGCCTGGCCCTTAAGTGATTCGGGTAACTCGGCCTCTTTTCCCTCGGTGCCGGTGTAGGCTTTCATGGTCAGCAGGTCAACTATACCCTCGAACTTGTCTTGGGCGCCGATGGGCAGCTGCGCCGGCAGGCATCTTGGGCTGAACTTGGCCTGAATCTGCCCCACCGTTTTGTTGAAGTCGGCGTTCTCCCGGTCCATCTTGTTGATAAAGAGCAGGCGGGGGAGGGTGTCCTGCTCGCAGTACCTCCAGGCTATTTCGGTGCCTACCTCAACCCCGGAGGCGGCGCAGACCATGATTACCGCCCCCTCGGCCACCCTCATGCCCGCCTTGACCTCGCTGACGAAGTCGGCATAGCCGGGGGTATCGAGCAGGTTAATCTTGGTGTCCCGCCACTGGCAGGGGAGAATGGACAGGTTGATGCTTATCTGGCGCTTTACCTCGTTTTCGTCGTAGTCCGAGGTGGTCGTCCCGTCTTCGGTCTTGCCCAGCCGCTTGATGGCGCCGGCGGCAAACAGCATAGCCTCGGCGGCGGTGGTCTTGCCGGTGCCGCTGTGCGACAGCAGGACGACGTTGCGGATATTCTCCATTGCCTGTTTTGGCATATAGGCACCTACTCTCTATTTTAGTCCAACAAGCTATTATTATACTCGGCGGGGAATGATACGGCAAGTTTGGTTCTGCTTCCCATACCTACCCGCCCAAAAGGGTTTCACCTCTTTTCATCTCTTTTACCCCGCCCCCATTTTTAGCGGTCGTATTAATTCCCACCCAGCCCGCCCTACAGAAGTGATACTTCTATCAATTTCCTCTTAGGGGGTGGGGGATAAGGAGAGGCTAATCCTCCCATTTTGGGGTGGGGTAGCAAGTTTCAGAAGCGCAGACGGGGCCCCCGAAAAATCAAAGATTTTTTGGGGTAAAAGCTTATGAGGGTGGGAGGGTGGGTAGAAAAACAACGTTTTGAGAAGGGGTGGGGGGCTAGCGGGCGCGGCGCCTTCTTCCGAACAGAGATGATATGAACCAGAGGAAGAAGATTGCGCCAATGAAGGGGAGGGGTATGAAGAAACCGCCCCCGTCTCCATTACCGCTGCTGCCCTCGGAGACGGCGAACAGGGGAGGCGCCGGCGGCCCGGCGGAGACTACGTCTTCTGAGGTTATCTCGTAGGCGGCCAGCCTGACGTCGAGGAACTCCTTGGAGGTCCAGCCCAGCGGGTTGTTCTTGCCGGTGGCCTCGGCCCAGACCCAGCCCGGCTCGCCGTTAAGCTCGAAAAGTGCCGGCGCCTGGGTGTAGTCAGGGAGGTAGACCAGGCAGGCGGTGTGCTCCTCGCCGATGACTATCGCCGAGCGGTAGCCGGCCCCCTTGTACATCACCGCCAAAAGCACGGCGCTGTCCTCGCAATCGCCGTATCCGGCCCGGCCCCCCTCGATAATGGCCGCCATCTCGTCGGCGTTCTGGGCGAACTCGTCGCGAGCGAACTGGTCAATATCGGTGGTGTATCTAACCCGGTCCCTCACGAAGCTGAATATTGCCTCCGCCCGCCGGATGGGGTCGGGGTAGTCTTGGGCGAACTGCTCGCCCAGATTGTAGGCTACCGCCGCGTTCTCCCCCAGGCTCTCGAAGGCAATCACCGGGCGGAAGGTATTGCTGGCTATCTGGTAGAAGCCGTCGCTGCCGAAGGCGCGGGTGCGGCATATCTCCCAGTCGTCGAAGACATCGCCGTTTTTCTCGTTGAAATTCTCCGATGGGGACGCCCAGGCGTAGCCGACGGTCAGCAGGCTGGCCAATAAAATCAGGCCAATTATAATGGCAGTCCTTCTCATAGCGGCCCCGTCAGGGCGGCGTGGAGGATGAGGCCGAAGAAGACCAAGTAGCCGAAGACCTGTATCCCCACCGCCACCGGGCTTTTGCTGATATTGGCGAAGGGTATCCGGGGCGTCAGCTTATCTATGATATAGAACAGGGCGATGCCGATGAGCAGGCTGACCACGAAGCTCATCGCTAACAGCCCCCAGGTCCTGAAGTCGAAGATGTACCAGACAATGGGTGCGGTGACGGCGGTCAGCGCGGTGATGGCGCCGTGGATGACCAGCCCGATGAGAATGAAGAAGCCGCCGATGAAAAGTCCCGTGGCCACCGGGTCCTCGCCGATGAGCTCGCGGTGGGGAATTTGGGGGGTGAGAGCGTCGAACACCCGCACGCCGAGGAGGGCCAGCAGCCCGGAGATAAAGGCCAGCAGCACTACCTTGGCCAGCCATATCAGCACGATTACCCAGAAGGGGGCGACCAGACCAAGCTCATTCATGGTGTCTCCTCCTTGTCATTATTAGCCTAGCAGCAGCGGCGTGAGGTAGGTCTCGATAGCCGCCGCCGGCAGCATCAGGACCAGCGCCAGGCCCAGGTACCTCAGGTTCTGCCGCAGGCTGGGCAGAAACAGCCCTCTCTTTTCCTTTTTGAAGAGGGCCATCACCGCCATAATGCCGAAGCTGAGCGCCGCCGCCTCGCCGATGAACAGGGCGGGTAGCTCGATGACGCCGTGGGGCAGGATTCCGGCCAGGACATAGCCCAGGGACTGCTGCTCCGTTACCATAGCCGATACCAGCCCCAGGAGCCAGCCGTTGAGAAGCAGGGTGACCACCGGTATTATAGCCAGAAGCGGGCTGAAGATGAAGCTGAAAAGCAGGGTGACAACGTTCTTGATAAAGATGAAGATAAACATGGTGAAGGTGAAGGGGACCAGGATTCCGCCCAGCTCCCCCAGATAGACTAGCTCATCGGAGAGGAGGCTGGCGAGGTTAAGCGGGTCGGCCAGGCCGAAGGCAATGCCAACGCCGAACAGGGCGATGGTGATAACAATCCACCACCGGTATCTCATGCCAGCATAAGTTTTCTGTTCTTCTGTCATCAGGCTACAGACCGAAAAAGTAGTTTAACAGGGGGTAGACCAGGAGCGCTATAGCGATAATAATAACGGCTAAAACCAGCCAGTGCCATTTGACCTTCCTCACCCTTTCTATGGCCAGATACACGCCGAAGACCACCTGAGCTGCCCCGCCCAGCAGCACGATGACCAGTTTAATAAAAAAGGGAATAGGGATATAGTAAAATAGAAAAACGGGTATATAGAATGGGTAAAAGGCGCCAAGGAGACACACCATGCCGTGAGCCACCAGCAGCCAGCCGGCTATCTTTAGCATTATTCTGCTGCTGGGCTCTGCTAGCTCTCGTTGGACCATAATTACTTTCCGCCGAACTTATCATAGAAAACGATTTCGGATAGCTCCTTCCTGGGCCTGGGATTGGGCGCTTCATCGGGATAGCCCAGCGGTGTCATCGAGACGACGACAAAGCCCTCGGG
>Ga0315548_1000280_pt1 | contig 47934 bp, 48 predicted proteins | sample SalMarSW160110MG_2_FD_202540 | JGI IMG/M metagenome (GOLD analysis project Ga0315548, IMG submission 202540) | Salt marsh sediment microbial communities from the Plum Island Ecosystem LTER, Massachusetts, United States - Salt Marsh Sediment SW1601-110 ... | reverse complement strand
GAGCCTTTTTGGGTGGGTGGGTATGGGAAGATAAACACTGGAGGGGTAATGGCGGCGGGTGGGAATAGATATAAAACGGGGGTGAATTCCCTTGAGTAAAATTTGCTATTTAGAGGCTAAAACTAGTACAATATAATTGACAGCTAAAAACCGTAGTGCTAAAATCCGCTTGGTAATATCGGCTGGGATTGGTTTTGAACTAAGAATTTTGGAGCTAAAGTATCCGCGGTAGATAGAGTTTTAGCCCGTAGTTTGACACGACAGGGCTAGGCGAGCAGATAGAGCAAATCATGCCAGATAAGACAAGCTGTGGTAGATTGTGTCCTCAGTATGTCAAGGTTTTCTTTTCCTTTGTTTCTCTTCCCTGTTATTTCTTCTGGTTACTCTAGATATTCGTGGTGTTCTCTTAAGGGGAGAGAAGGCTTAGGGTTCCGGCGGTATCAATGAAAGGGGATTAAAGATGGCTAAACCAAAGGTGGCTTTTTACTGGTGCGCTTCCTGCGGCGGCTGTGAGGAGACCGTGGTTGACCTTAACGAGGATATACTGAAGGTAGCCGATGCCGTGGATATCGTGCTCTGGCCGGTGGCGCTGGACTTCAAGCGCAAGGATATCGAGGCCAAGGAGGACGGCGAGATTGCGGTGAGCTTCATCAACGGCGCCGTGAGGCTGGGAGAGCAGGAAGAGATGGTCAAGCTCTTGAGGCGAAAATCACAGCTGGTGGTTGCCTTTGGCGCCTGCGCTCACCTGGGGGGGATTCCGGGGCTGGGTAACTTCTATGACCGGGACTCTATCTTCCAGAGGGTGTACACCGAAGTCCCCACCGTGGATAACCCCGATAAGATTTTCCCCCAGCAGAAAACCAAGATTAAAGAGGGCGAGCTTACCCTGCCCGAATTTTATAATACGGTAAAGACCCTGGACCAGACCATTGATGTTGATTACTATCTGCCCGGCTGTCCGCCGCCCCCCGATTTGATAATGGCGGCGGTAACCGCCATCTTAGAGGGAAAGCTGCCGGAGAAGGGGGCGGTGCTGGCGCCCAACAAGGCGCTGTGCGATACCTGCCCCAGGGCGGAATCCAAGCCGGATAAACTGTCCATTGACGAGGTAAAAAGACCCTGGCAGATAAAGATGGACCCCGAGAAGTGCTTCTTGGCGCAGGGGATAATCTGTCTGGGGCCGGCCACCCGCACCGGCTGCGGCGAAACCTGCATTAAGGCTAACCAGCCCTGCCGGGGCTGCTTCGGCCCGCTGGACGGCGTTGTTGACCAGGGGGCCAGAGCCCTCTCCATGGTCGCCTCTATATTAGGGGTGGAGGGCGAGGAGACCATGAGCGAGGAGGAGGTCAAGAAGCTGATTGACAGCATCGTTGACCCGGCCGGGACGGTCTACCGTTTCAGCCTGGCTTCTTCTCTGCTCAGAAGAAAGAGAATGGAATAGGAGGGTGGCATGAAGAAGATAACCATCGACCCGATAACCAGGCTTGAGGGACATGGCAAGATAGAGATATTCCTCAATGACGAGGGCAACTGCGAGCGGGCCTGCCTGCAGATTCCCGAACTGAGGGGGTTTGAGAAATTCTCCGAGGGCAGAGCCGCCGAGGAGATGCCCCGCATCACCACCATGATCTGCGGCGTCTGTCCCACCGCCCACCACATGGCCGCCACCAAGGCCCTGGACGACCTGTTTAAGGTCGAGCCGACCTCGGCGGCCAAGAAGATAAGGGAGCTGATGTACAACGCCTTCACCGCCGAAGACCATATCCTGCACTTCGTCTTTCTGGGCGGCCCCGACTTTATCGTCGGGCCGACGGCGCCGGCGGCGGAGAGGAACGTGCTGGGCGTCATCGGCAAGGTGGGGCTGGAGGTTGGGGGTAAGGTCATCGAGATGCGCAAGCGGATGCGGAACGTGCTGAGGATAATCGGCGGTAAGCCGGTTATGCCTACTGCTGGCCTGCCCGGCGGCGTCTCCAGGCAGATTACCGAGGACGAGAGAAAGACAATCATCGAGGCCGGGGAGTACGGCGTTGAGTTCTGTAAGGTTGCCCTGGGGCTTTTCGATGACGTGGTGCTCAAGAATAAGCAGTATGTCGACCTGATTACCGGCGATGTCTATGCCCATAAGACCTACTACATGGGGCTGGTGGATGATAAGAACAGGGTGAATTTCTACGACGGTATGATAAGGGTGGTTGACCCCGCCGGCAAGGAGTACGCCAAGTTCAAGGTCCAGGACTACCTGGACCACATCCGGGAGCACGTCGAGCCCTGGACCTACGTCAGATTCTCCTTCCTCAAGAATATCGGCTGGAAGGGCTTTGTTGACGGCAAGGAGAGCGGTGTTTTTCGGGTGGCCCCGCTGGCGCGCTTAAACGCATCCGACGGCATGGCCACGCCGCTGGCCCAGGAGGCCTACGATAAAATGTTCTCAACCCTGGGGGGCAAGCCGGTGCACAGCACCCTGGCCTTCCACTGGGCGCGGCTGGTTGAGGTGCTCTACGCTTCGGAGAGGGTGCTGGAGCTGGCCAAAGACCCCGAGATTACCTCGGACGATATCGTTAACCTGCCCACCCAGACCCCCAAAGAGGGGATAGGGGTGGTGGAGGCGCCCCGCGGCACCCTGATTCACCACTACCAGACCGACGAACGAGGCATTCTGACCAAGGTCAACCTGATTGTGGCCACCCAGAATAACTCGGCGGCGATTAATATGTCGGTGGAGAAGGCGGCCAAGGCGCTGATAAAGAACGGCGAAGTCCCCGAAGGGATTCTGAATATGATTGAGATGGCCTTCCGGGCCTACGACCCCTGCCATGCCTGCGCCACCCATTCCCTGCCGGGGAGAACGCCCTTGGAGCTTAATGTTTATGACTCCAAGGGAGTCCTGGTAAAGAGACTGGTAAGAGATTAGCCAATGCTAGCTTAAACGATTGAACTATCCAGCCCTATTTTGCTGGCTAGAAAGATTGAGAGTATGAAGCCGATACTGGTTGTCGATGACGAAGCTATTATGAGGGAGTCACTCCGGGACTGGCTGACCGACGACGGTTATCAGGTGGAGATAGCTGAGGACGGAAACGCCGCCCTTAAAGCTATTGCCCGGCGGGACTTCGGCGTGGCTATCGTCGACCTGATGCTGCCGGGTAAGAACGGTATTGAGGTATTGCGTGAGGCCAAGGCCAAGAGGCCCTATCTCAAGGGAATAATTATCACCGCCTATGCCTCGGTGCCGACGGCGGTGGAGGCGATGAAGGAGGGGGCGGTTGACTATCTGCCCAAACCGATCCAGCTTAACCAGCTGGAGGCACTAATCCGTGACGCCCTGGGCCCGGTCCAGGTGGAGGTTAAGCCTAAGGCGGCGGTAGCCCCGGCTAAGGCTGAGCCGGTGGCGGAGGTGGCAGAGCCGGCGCGGGTCGAGGAAGCCATTGACGAGGCTACCGGTAAGATATATTTACCGCCCTGTCAGATAGCCTGCCCGGTGGGCGAGGACATCCAGCGTACCAATGCCATGATGGCGCTGCTGCCTCTCAACGCCAGGAAAGCTCACCGCCAGATAATCAAAATAGGCGACGAAATCTATAAAAAGAACCCGTTATTCCCGATATGCAGCTATATCTGCGGGCTCTGCGAGAAAGAGTGCAACTATAAAGACCACACCGGGGCAATTAGAAGAAAAATGCTCAAGAGATTTATCAGCGAGTATTACCTTCCCTATCTGGAGACCAAGCCCGCTCTTCCCCCTCCCACCCTGGAAAAAGTGGCCGTCATCGGCGGTGGGCCGGGGGGTTTGATGTGCGCTTACATGCTGGGGCAGAGGGGCTATAAAGTAACTGTCCTGGAGAGGAGTTCCTGGCTGGGGGGTGCCCTGAGGTATATCCCTCAGTACCGTCTCCCCGGCAAGGTTATCAATAGCACTTTAAACAATCTGGTCAGGATTGCCGATGTTGAGGTTAGATTCGGCGTGGAGATGGGTGAGGATGGGAACACGCTGGGAAGCCTTTACCGCGATGGCTATCAGGCGGTATTCGTCGCCACCGGCACCCACGCTCCCCGCCCTCTCACCCTGGAGAGGGAGACGGTGCTGGGGGCCGACCTGGACGGGGTTATCTCCGGCCTGTATCTCCTCTACGATATCAACCAGGGGAAGGTGCCGGCCCAGCTCTATCGCCAGCTCTTCCGGCACAAGAAGGTCATCGTGGTTGGCGGCGGCAATGTCGCCTTTGACGTCGCCCGCACTGCCCGGCGGCTGGGGGGGGATGTGGCCATGGTCTGCCTGGAGAGTGAGGACAAGTCTTCCAAGGACGGAATACCGGCCGATGTCGAGGAGATTGAAGGGGCGACGGAAGAGGGCATAATGATAAACTACAGCCGGGGGGTGGAGAATATTATCGGGGAGGAGGGCCGGTTTAAGGCGATAAAGTGCCCCCGCTGCACCTCAGTCTTTGACGCCAAGGGATTTAACCCCAAGTTTGACCGGAACGACGTGGTCTATATGGAGGGGGACGTGCTGCTGATTACCATCGGCCAGGGTGCCGAGCGGAACTTCTTCCGGCAGGAGGGCCTGCTGGACGAGAAGGGCTGGCTTGATGTTGACCCACTTACCCTGATGAGCCGGCTCAAGGAGGGGGTCTTCATCGGGGGCGATGTCAAGCGGGTGGGCTTTGCCGCCGAGGCGATGAGAGACGGAGTAATTGCTGCCGAGTCCATCGACCGCTACCTGAGGGGTGGGGACTTAAAGGCGGGTAGAGAAAAAGAGTATGAGGATGCCGCTTTCCCCAGGCGCTCGGAATACAAACCTCAGCCCGAGGTCCTGTGGTCGCCGCCTGAGGAAAGACTGAACTTTGAACCTTTTGAGAAGGGATACAGCCTGGCCGAGGCGGTAGCCGAGGCCAGAAGGTGTCTCTGCTGCGGCCCCTGCTCGAGCTGCAAGGCCTGCGTGGCCATGGGGCTCCAGTCTGAGCTGCCGCCGATTGTGCTCAACCAGGATTTGTGCAGCGGCTGCGGCGTCTGCGTGACGGTGTGTCCTTATGACGCCCTCAAGCTGGTAAAATCCGACGATGGGCGGGTGGCCGTTATGGATACAATCAGGTGCAAACGGGGTGGTCTGTGCGTTAGCACCTGCCCCAGCGGGGCGATAACGATCAACGATAGCCTGGCGGAAACTATCGCCAGCGGTTATATATTTTCATCATAATAAGGAGGTGGGTTGTGACGGAGAAGGAGAAGGTGGAGGCGGCTTTAGCTAAAATAAGACCGGCGCTGCAGGCCGACGGCGGTGATGTAGAGCTGGTGGGTGTGGACGGCGGTGTGGTCAAGGTGAGCCTGAAGGGTGCCTGCGCCGGCTGTCCGGTAGCTACCATGACCCTTAAACAGGGCATCGAGCGGGTGCTCAAAGAGGAGATACCCGAAGTCAAGGAAGTGATAGCGGTCTAAAAAAGATGCCGATATACGAGTATACCTGTTCTAACTGTCAACAAAAGTTCGAGCTGCTTAAACCCATGAGCCAGGCGGGGGAGGGCGTGCCCTGCCCCAGCTGCGGCGGTAAAGCTGAGCGCGTGCTTTCCCGGTTCTGCAGTCACTCCGACGAATCGCTGGATTTCCCGGCTTCCGACGGAGGCAGCGCCTGCAGCAGCTGCTCGTCTGACAGCTGCAGCACCTGCTCACTATAAGGCTAGAAGGGTAAAACTATAGGTAATGAAGACCCTGGTTCTGGGGTTCGGCAACCCCATTTTGACCGATGACGCCGTTGGCATCAGGATAGCCGAGGAGCTGGCAAGAGAGCTTCCCGATATAACCGTGGAGGCTTCCTGTGAGGCCGGGCTGGCCATACTGGATGAGGTCACCGGCTACGATAAGCTGGTCATCATCGACTCTATCAAGACGGGGAAGGGGAGGCCGGGTGAGCTGTATAAGCTTACCCTTGAGGATTTAAAGCCTAAATCGGATTTCTCTTCCTCTCACGGGCTGGACATCGCCACCGCCTTCAAGCTGGGAGAAAGGCTGGGCTATCCCCTGCCGCGGGAGGTGAGCATCTACGCCGTGGAGGTAAAAGATAATGCCACCTTCGGTGAGGAATGCACCCCGGAGCTAGAGCGGAGTATATCATTAATCGTCGGGCAGATAATAAAGGAGGAGAGGCTATGTCAAACTACGAGCCCAAAATCCTAGTATTTTGCTGTAACTGGTGTTCCTACGCCGGCGCCGACCTGGCCGGCACCTCGAGGCTTAAGATAAAGCCCAACTTCCGGGTGGTCCGCACCATGTGCTCGGGCCGGATTGACCCCACCTTTGTTTTCCATGCCTTCGCCCGGGGCGCCGACGGCGTGCTGGTGGCCGGCTGCCACCCCGGCGACTGCCACTACAGCACCGGCAACTACAAGGCCAGGCGGCGGGTGAGCCTGCTCCATAATGTGCTGCCCCAGCTGGGGATAGAGACGGAAAGATTGCGGCTGGAGTGGATTTCCGCCTCCGAGGGAACCAAGTTCCGCAACACCGTTAACGAGTTTATCGACCAGATAACCCAGCTTGGCCCGCTTCACGGCAACGGCACTGGGCCGGTGAAGAAGGAAGCGGTCAAGGCCAAGGGAAACTAGAAAGGGTGTTCCATTGAGCCAGCCGGTCGCCGAGGCGAAAGCCGCCGTTAATATCAATGATGACTACTGCAGCCGCTGTACTATCTGCAGTTCCCTCTGTCCCTACGACGCCATAACCCAGGACCGCGAGAACAAAAAAATGGTGCTGGATATCGAGAAGTGCCAGGTCTGCGGTATCTGCTATTCCGCCTGTCCGGCCAAAGCCATCGAGACCGTCTACTACAGCACCGATTCGGTGCTCAAATACCTGGAGAAGATAAGACCGCAGTATAAGAGCGATACTCTGGTCATTATGTGCGAGGGCAGTGCCCCCGACTTTAACGAAGTCGGTAAGCTATTTGGGGTGAAAGATTTTATCCCGCTTTCCGTCCCCTGCGTGGGCCGCATCTCCGAGGAGGTGCTGCTGGGGGTGATGGTGGACGGGGTCAAGAAGATTAACATCCTGGCCTGCGACGAGGACTACTGCCGTTTCCGTCGGGGCAGTCCCCTGGCCGGGCGCCGCGTCATCGCCCTCAACCGCATGCTGGAGCAGCTCGGCTACGGGAAAGAGGCCATCACCCTGAAGCGGAACAGCCTCAAGGTGACGGTGGACAAGGACCTCTGCATCGCCTGCGGCACCTGCGTCGCTTACTGCCCCTACCACGCCCCCAAGCTGGAGAGCGTGGGGGGGATAAGTTTTGACCTGGAGGCCTGCCGGGGCTGCGGCCTCTGCGTCGCCCTCTGCCCGGCCTTCGCCCTCGACCTGGACAACTGGGAGAGGGAGAGAATTTTAGCTCTGATTCCAAGGCTGCTCAAAGAGATGAAACCGCCTAAAATACTGGTCTTCCGCTGCCAGTGGTCGGTCTATCCCCCCTTAAACGGGGGTATGAGCCCCAATATACGCACCATAGATCTGCCCTGCGCCGGACGGGTTGAAGCCCTCTATGTCCTGGAGGCTTTACAGAATGGCGCCGACGGGGTGATGGTGGTGGCCTGCTCCGAGGAGGACTGCAAGCAGGAGGGGGTCAGCGCCAGGGCCGAGCACGTTGTCGCTAGGATAAAGGAGAAACTGGAGCAGATAGGCCTCGGCGACAGGCTTGAGTTCGCCTCGGTCTCCCCCCGCTATCCCGGCCAGGTTGAAGAGAAAATACGGGAGTTCCGCGATAAGATAGCCGCCGCCGGGGCGGAGAAGGGGAAAAGCCAATGATTGTCACCACGCTCAAGCCCCTGGACGAGATATTAGATTCCATCTCCCCCTACCGCAGGATACTGATTGCCGGCTGCGACGGCTGTACCCAGCCTCCCCGGGGCCTGAGGGAGGCCAAGACATTAAAGCAGCTATTGGAGCTGGCCGGCCAGCTCAGGGGCAAGAAATTTGAGTTTAAAGTGACCTCGGTGGTCAAGCAGTGCGACTCGGTTCTCACCGTTTCGGCGCTTAAGCCCTACATCGAGGATGATGTTGAGGCGGTGCTCTCCCTGGCCTGCGGCGCCGGGCCGCAGACGGTGGCCGAGTTCTTCCCCGATATCCCCGTCATCCCGGCGCAGAACTCCCACTTCGTTGGCCGGGAGGACAGGGAAGGGGGGATTATAGATGATAGCTGTGCCGCCTGCGGCGACTGCATCCTGGCCCTCACCGGCGGTATCTGCCCGGTTACCCGCTGTTCCAAGGGACTGCTCAACGGTGCCTGCGGCGGCGCCCGCCACGGCAAGTGCGAGCTTGACCCGAACCGGGACTGCGCCTGGGAGCTTATCTACGCACGGCTGAAGCGTCTGGGCAAGCTGGAACTTCTCAAGAGATTTACTCCCCCCAAGGACTATTCGTTAAAGGGCTGGAGGGTGACTCCGTAGCAGTGGGGTAGGCTGATGGTGCTGACCGGAGCCGGGAGACTGGCCAGGATAAGGGTGCGGGGGGTGGTGCAGGGGGTTGGCTTCAGGCCCTTTGTCTACCGCCTGGCTCACCAGTATCAGCTAAAGGGCTGGGTGCGCAACACCTCGGGCAGCGTTGACATCGAGGTGGAGGCGGCCGAGAAGGCGGTAAGGAATTTCCTCAGCGACCTCGAAGACAAAGCCCCGCCCATGGCCCGCATCGAGAGCGTTAAGGCCACCTTTCATCCCCCCAAGGGCTACACCGGATTTCAGATTGAGCCCAGTCTGAGCCGGGAAGGGCAATATCAGTTAGTTTCGCCGGATATCGCTACCTGTGATGACTGCCAGCGGGAGATATTTTCTTCTACAGACAGGCGTTTTCATTATCCCTTCACCAACTGCACCAACTGCGGCCCGCGCTTTACCATTATCGAAGATATACCCTACGACCGCCCTAAGACCACCATGCGTAAGTTCAGGATGTGCCCCCGCTGCCAGCGGGAGTACGACGAACCGCTAGACCGCCGTTTTCACGCCCAGCCCAATGCCTGCCCCGACTGCGGCCCGGCTTTAGAATTAGTGGATAGCGGTGGCAAGCTGGTTGAGGCCAAGGATGTTATTAAAAAAGCCAGCCAGCTTTTGAAAGAGGGCAAAATACTGGCGGTGAAGGGTCTGGGGGGCTTTCAGCTCGCCTGTGATGCCACCAGCGACAGTGCAGTCAAGACTTTGAGGGAAAGAAAACGAAGGCCGTCAAAGCCGCTGGCGGTGATGATAACTGATATTAAAGAGATAGAAAGGCACTGCCTGATATCTGCTGAAGAGAAAAAATTACTTGAATCGCCTCAGTGTCCCATCGTGCTGCTGCGCTGGAAGCAAAGTTCTGATATATCCAAAGCCGTCGCCCCCAACCTGAAATACCTGGGGGTGATGCTGCCCTATACCCCTCTGCACCACCTTTTATTAAAAGAGGCCGGTCTGCCGCTGGTGATGACCAGTGGGAACTTAAGCGAGGAGCCTATCGCCAAGGACAACGACGAGGCCCTGCGAAGGCTAAAAGGCATCGCCGACTATTTTTTGATGCATAATAGAGATATATACGCTCGCTATGACGATAGTGTCTATATGGTCGAGGGCGGCCAGCCGATAACGCTTAGGCGGGCGCGGGGCTACGCCCCCTACCCCATATTTTTGCCTTTTAAAGCAAAGCAGATACTGGCCTGCGGCGCCGAGGACAAGAACACCTTCTGCCTGACCCGGGACGGGCACGCTTTCTTGAGCCAGCACATCGGCGACATGGAGAACGAGGAGACGCTGCAACATTTTGAAAATACTATCGAGCTCTATAAAAAGCTGTTCCGCATCGAGCTGGAGATTATCGCCTATGACCTGCACCCGGATTATCTAGCGACCAAATACGCTCTTGAGGCGGGGGCTAGTTCGAGTTTAAAACTTGTGCCGGTGCAGCACCACCATGCTCACATCGCCGCCTGCCTGGCCGAGAACGGGGTCAAGGAGAGGGTTATCGGGGTGGCCTTTGACGGGACGGGCTACGGTGCTGATGGAACCATCTGGGGTGGTGAGTTCCTGCTGGCCGACTGTAAAGACTTCAAGCGGGTGGGGCATCTTGAGTATATACCTCTGCCCGGCGGGACGGCGGCGATAAAGAAGCCCTACCGCCTGGCCTTAAGCTACCTCTATACCCTGCTGGGCGAGGACTTTGACTTAGCCGGTCTGCCCCTGGCTGGACTTTACCCCGCCGAAATTGAGATAATAAGACGGCAGCTAAAACGAAAGATAAACTCGCCGCTGGCCTCGAGCGCTGGCAGGCTCTTCGATGCCGTGGCCGCCCTGGCCGGGGTGAGGGGGGAGATAGACTACGAGGCCCAGGCCGCCATCGAGCTGGAGATGCTGGCCCCGGATGAGATAGATAGTGCCGAGAGTTACCCCTTCTCTATTGAGGATGAGGGGGGAATGAGAGTGGTCAAGCTGAAGGAATTACTGGCGGCGGTGGTTGAGGATGTCAGAAATAAGGTGGCGGTGCCGGAGATATCGCTTAAGTTCCATCATACCGTGGCCGAAATAGTTACCGAGATGTGCAAGTTGATAGCCAGAGAGAGTAAAATAAAGAGGGTGGGCTTGAGCGGCGGCGTCTTCCAGAACCGGCTGCTGCTGAAGCTGGCTACGGCCGCCTTAAAGAAAGAGGGCTTTAATGTGCTCAACCACCGCCTGGTCCCCGCCAACGACGGCGGCATCTCCCTGGGGCAGGCGGTAGTGGCCAACTTCGCCGAGATTTGAGAGAGTTAACTATGTGTTTGGCGATACCGGTATTAATAAAGTCAATAGAAGGTAAAGAGGCCGAGGTCGAAATCGGCGGTATAACCCGCCGCATCAGCCTCTGGCTCACCCCCGAAGCCAAGGTGGGCGACTACGTGCTGGTCCACACCGGCTACGCCATCAATGTCCTGGATCAGGGGCAGGCCGAGGAGACGTTAGCGCTTCTGCGGGAAATAGCCGAGGCGGAGGGGGCGGGGTGAAGTATATCTCCGAATTCCGGCGCTCGGAGCTGGCCGAAGGTCTGATTTCTCATATCCGGCATAGCTCCAAGACCCGTGCCCGTTTTATGGAGTTCTGCGGCGGCCACACCGTGACCATCTTCCGCTACGGCATCCGCCAGGTATTACCTGAGACCATCGAGATGGTATCGGGGCCGGGCTGCCCCATCTGCGTCACCGCCAACGCCGACCTGGACAAGGCCATCGCTTTAGCTAAAATTCCAAATGTAATCGTCGCCACCTTCGGCGATATGCTCAAAGTCCCCGGCAGCCGCTCCAGCCTGCAGCAGGCCAAGGCCGAGGGCGCCGAGGTCTATACCGTCTATTCCACCATGGACGCCCTGAAAGCCGCCCAGGACAACCCCGATAAGTCGGTGGTATTTCTGGGCATCGGCTTCGAGACCACCGCCCCTACCGTGGCCGCCTCGATATTACAGGCGGGGGAGAAGGGGCTTAAAAACTACTACGTGCTTTCTTTACATAAGCTATGCCCGCCGGTAATTCGGGCCCTGCTCGAAGCCGGCGAGGTGGAACTTCAGGGGCTGGTCTGCCCGGGGCACGTCAGCACCATCATCGGCAGCCACCCCTGGGAGTTTATCGCCAGTGACTACGGCATCCCCTGCGTTGTCTCCGGCTTTGAGCCACTGGACATACTACAGACCGTTGATATGCTGGTGGAGCAGGTGGAGAAGGGCGAATCTAAAGTTGAGATTGCCTATAAGCGGGGGGTGAACCCCGAGGGCAACCAGCAGGCCTTAAGGCTGATGGAGCGGGTCTTTGAGCCCGCCCCCGCCCGCTGGCGGGGCATCGGGGAGGTGGCCGAAAGCGGCTTGAGGCTGAGGGAAAAGTATAAGAGCTTTGACGCCGAGGCTAACTTTGAATTAAAGCCGGGGCCTACCGTCGAGGCGGCGGGCTGTATCTGCGGCGACATCCTGCGCGGGGTCAGGACGCCTTCCGACTGTAAACTCTTCGGCAAGACCTGCACCCCGGAGAGCCCGGTGGGGCCCTGCATGGTCTCCACCGAGGGCAGCTGCTCGGCCTGCTATCTATACGGAGAAGGCCTTGGCGGATAAGATTCTGCTGGCCCACGGGAGCGGCGGCAAGCTGGCCCACGACCTGGTCGAGAAGAGCTTTGTCAAAACTCTTACCAATCCTTTTCTAGACAAGCTGGACGACTCGGCCGTTTTTGATTTGAGCGGGCGGCTGGCCTTCACCACCGACAGCTACGTGGTCAGCCCCGTCTTCTTTCCCGGCGGTGATATCGGCAAGCTGGCCGTCTGCGGAACAGTTAATGACCTGGCCATGAGCGGAGCTAAACCATTATATTTATCTTTGGCCTTTATTATCGAAGAAGGGCTGGCTCTGGCCGAGCTGGAAAAGATAGTAAGTTCTGTTCAGAAAACGGCCAATGAAGCGGGGGTAAAAATCATCACCGGCGATACCAAGGTGGTGCCCCGGGGCAGCGCCGACCGACTTTTTATTAATACCGCCGGGGTGGGGGTAATACCGGAGGGGGTTGATATCTCCGGGGACAGGGCGCAGCCGGGGGACAAGGTTATCTTGAGTGGGGCTATCGGCGACCACGGCATCGCCGTTATCAGCCAGCGGGAGGGCCTGAGCTTTTCGACAAAACTTAAAAGCGACTGCGCCCCGCTGGGCGGACTGGTGGCCGAGATGATAGCCGCCAGCCCCAATATCAACTGCCTGCGCGACCCGACCCGCGGCGGCCTGGCGACAACCTTAAACGAGCTGGCCAAACAGTCGAAGGTGAGCATCAGGATTGAAGAAAAGACTATCCCGGTGCGGGAGGAGGTGATGGGTGCCTGCGAGATGCTGGGCTTCGACCCCTTGTATGTCGCCAACGAGGGCAAGCTGGTGGCTATAGTCCCACCGCAAGATGCTGATAAAATTTTAAAGGCGATGAAAAAGAATAAGTACGCCAAAGAGGCGGTCATTATCGGGGAGGTGGCCGCAAAGCCAGCGGGGCGGGTGGTGATGAAGACGGTGCTGGGGGCGCACCGCATCGTGGATATGCTGGTGGGCGACCTGCTGCCCAGGATTTGCTAGATGCACGAACTGAGTATCACCCAGAGTATGCTCGATTTAGTCCTCAGGCAGGCCGAAGAGGCCGGGGCGGAGAAGGTGGAGAAAATCAACTTGGTGCTCGGGGAGATGACCGGGGTGGTGGGGCGCTGCGTCCAGTTCTACTTTGATTTTTTGAGCAAGGGGACGCCGGCGGAGGGGGCGGCGCTCAACTTTAAAGAGATTCCGACCACGGCCAGGTGCCGTAACTGCGGTAAGGATTTCGAGCTGGGGGAGTTCGACTGGACTTGCCCCCACTGTCAGAGTAATAATATAGAGATAACCGGCGGCAAGGAGCTCTACGTCGAGAGCATCGAGGTGGAATAGATGGAAATCAAGGTGGTCAAGGATATCCTGGGGGCTAACGACCAGATCGCCCAGAAGAACCGGCAACTTTTCGACAGCCATAAAAACTTCGTGGTCAACGTGATGGCCTCGCCGGGGGCGGGCAAGACCAGCCTGATTATGGAGACCATCAAGCGGCTCAAGGGTAAGGTCAAGATGGGCGTGGTCGAGGGCGATATCAGCTCCAGCCTGGACGCCGAGGCCATCAGCCAGGAGGACGTGCCCGTCGTCCAGATAAATACCGGCGGGGAGTGCCACCTCGACGCCAATATGACCGCCAGCGCCCTGGGCGATTTGCCCCTGGCCGATATTGAGCTGCTGCTTATCGAGAACGTGGGCAACCTGGTCTGCCCCGCCGAGTTTAAGATAGGCGAGGACATCAGGGTTTTAATCTCCAGCACCCCCGAGGGCGACGACAAGCCCTATAAATACCCCCTGATGTTCCACGAGGCCGACGCCGTGCTCATCAACAAGGTTGACCTGCTGCCCTACGTCAGGTTTGACGTTGACGCCTTTGCCAAGGCCATCAAGGGGATAAACCGGCGGGCCAAAATCTTCCCGGTATCCTGCACCACCGGCCAGGGGATTGACGACTGGGTTGAGTGGCTTTTGGGCCTGATGGGCCAGAGGTAGAATATACCCCCTGGGGGTATCCGCCGTTTTAATTGACAACGGCTGGTAAAATTTGGTAAATTGTATCCGGCGTCGTGCTTTTCGCAGGGACGACGTTTCGCCAAGTTACCGCCTGAGGGTCGTAATTATAACTCCAGCTCTCCATCATAAAGGCCCCAGCGTAATCTGCCACTAGAGGAGGTTACCGACGTGACTGTAAAAACGAAGCTCCGGGAGATAGTAGGGCCGGATAATTTCTCTGATAAACCTGAAGTATTAAACACCTATTCCCGAGACTTCAGCCTGGTGCCGGCCGGGGTGCCCAACTACGTGGTCAAGCCCAAGACGGCCGAGGAGGTGCAGAAGGTCATCCAGCTGGCCAACAAAAACAAGCTACCGGTGGTGCCGGTAAGCTCGGCGGTGCACTTTCACGGGGCGTCCATCCCCAAACAGGGCGGCGTTGTCGTCGACCTGACCCGGATGAACCGCATCCTGGAAATCGACGAGTTTAACCGGCGGGTAAGGCTGGAGGTGGGGGTGACCTGGGACCAGGCCGCCAAGGCCCTGGCCAAAAAGGGCTACCGGATGATGATGCCGCTGGCGCCGCACCCGATGCGCTCTCCGGTTATCGACCACTTGGAGAGGGAGGTCATCACCAATACCGTCTATGACTACGGGGAGCCGCTGCAGAGCATGGGGGTGGTCTGGCCCACCGGCGAAATCTTCCGCACCGGCTCGGCCAGCGTCGCCGGCTACCCCGATTCGCCATCTAAAGGGGCCAACCCCTCGGGGCCGGGCCTGGACTTCTACCGCCTGCTCCAAGGTGCCCAGGGGACGATGGGCATAGTGACCTGGGCCAACCTCAAGATTGAATACCTGCCGACTATAGACCGGGTGCTGCTGGCCCCGGTTGACGACCTGGAATACACCACTGATTTCCTGCACCGGATACTCAAGATAAGGATAGGCCAGGAGTGCCTGCTGCTGGACAACACCGACCTGGCGGCCCTGGTCGCCGAGAAATGGCCCGATGATTTCGAGGAGTTGAGGGCAACCCTGCCCCCCTGGACCCTGGTCCTGGTGATGAGCGCCATGGCCCGGCGCCCCGAAGAGAAGCTCAAGTATGAACAGAATATGCTCGATGAGGTCATCAAGAACGAGTTCCCCGAAATTCACCTCGATAAAAGCCTGCCCGGCTTTCCCGGTCTGGCTAAAAAGCTTCTAGCCCGGCTGCGCCAGCCCTGGCCCAAGAACAAGCCCTACTGGAGGAACCGCTACCTGGGCGGCTGCCAGAGCATTTTCTTCATCACCCGGCCCGGTCTGGCCCCCCAGTTCATCGAGCTGATGGAGGCAGTGGCCGCCCAGTACGGCTACCCCGTGGACGATATCGGCGGCTATATCCAGCCCATCGAGCACAACCGCGCCTGCCAGGTGCAGTTCGATATCTTCTACGACCCCGCCAGCGAGGCCGACGTCGAGCTGGTGCGCAGCCTCTACCGTGACGCTATCGGTGCCCTGGCCAGCCAGGGCGCCCTTTTCACCCGGCCCTACGGCGATTTGGCCGACCTGGTCTATGGCAGCGCCACCGAATATGCCACCGTCTTGAGAAGAGTCAAGAAGATATTCGACCCCAACAACATCATGAACCCCGGAACTCTGTGCTACTAGGGAGGATAAAGATGCTCAAAGGCAAAGTGAGTCTGGATGTAAATAGCCTGGATAACTTCGAATATGATATGAGCAAGTGCATCAAGTGCAAGGGGTGCTACTGGGTGGACCACATCTATATGCCCGGCATGGATTTCAGTACCCGCTGCCCCAGCGCCACCCGCTACCTGTTCGATTCCTATGGTGCCTACGGCAAGATGAGAATCGGGATAGCCATGCTCGAGGGGAGGATGGAATACACCGACGAACTCTTAAAGACGCTCTACGCCTGCCCCCTCTGCGGCGCCTGCGATGTCGGCTGCAAGCGCAACCTTGACCTGGAGATAGAGCTTTCCCTGGAGGCGCTGCGGATAAAGGCGGTCAAGGACGGCAAGGGGCCGATGCCCGCCCACAAAAGGGTGGCCAAAAAGATAATCGAAAAGCACAACCGCTTCGGCTCCCCCCACCCGAACCGCAACAAGTGGCTGACTAAAGACATCAAGGTGGCGGCCAAGGCCGATGTGCTCTACTTCGTGGGCTGCTCGGCGGCCTACGTCAACCCCGAAATCGCCCGGGCCACCGCTAAGATACTCAATGCCGCCGGCACCCCCTTCATGCTTATGCCCGACGAGTGGTGCTGCGGCAACATGCTTTATTCGGTGGGGATGATAGACGAAGCCAGGGAATTAGCCAAGCGCAACATCGAGGCGGTCAGAAAAACGGGCGCCAAGACCCTGCTGCTGAGCTGCGCCGAGGGCTACCGGATGTGGAAGGTGGACTACCCCAAGATGCTCAATATATCAACTGACGATTTGGGATTCAAGGTGGTGCACCTGACCGAGCTGGTCGACGAGCTAATCAAGCAAGAGGCCTTGAAGCTGACCAGACCGGTTGAGCTGCGCCTGACCTACCACGATTCCTGCAGCCTGAGCCGCTTAAGCGAGCCCTGGAATCCCTGGAAGGGTGAGCGGGGGGAGTGGGGCATGGTCAGCCCCCGTCTGGACCGCCGGCGCGGCTCTGGCGGCGTCTATCAGCAACCCAGAGACATCTTAAATGCCATCCCCGGCGTGGAGCTGGTGGAGATGAAGCGGATGAAGGAGAACGCCTTCTGCTGCGGGGCGGGGCGGGGCACTCAGGAGGCCTTCCCCGACTTTGCTGCCTGGGCCGCTGAGCAGAGGCTCTTCGAGGCCAAGGCGGTGGGCGCCGAGGCGGTGGTGGCCACCTGTCCCTGGTGCAAGGACAATTTCGCCAAGGTGGCCAGACAGAACGGCGGAGAGCTGAAGATATACGATATTTCCGAACTCATTCTGGCTTCAATCGAAGCCTAGACTTGTGGAGGTAAGCTATGGCTATATCTAAGGAAGCCTATAGGGTCCTGGAAGCTATCGTCGGTGAGGAGTATATCTCGTCCGACCCGGTGGTCTGCGAGGGCTACCGGGCGGGGCCGGGGGGCTACGAGTGCGGCCTGGGCTACGAGCGGGTGATGACCAAGCTGCCGGCCTGCGTCATCATGCCCCTGACCACCGAGGAAGTCCAGAAGATAGTCAGGGTCTGCAACCGCTATAAAATCCCCTATGCCCCCTTTAGCACCGGCTGGTACGGTGCCCGCACCCACTGCCACGTTGACGATGAGCTGCTCATCGACCTGAAGCGGATGAACTATTGCGAGATTGACGAAAGGCACCTTTACGCCGTGGTGGAGTCGGGGGTTATCTACTCCCAGCTCCAAGAGGAGGCGATGAAGCGGGGCTGCTATATTATCGTCGGCGGGGGCGGCTCGCAGTGCTCCGCCATCGCCAACATGCTGGGCGACGGCTGGTCGCCCCTGAGCTACCGCATCGGCCTGCCCCACCGCCGCATACTGGGCACCGAGCTGATTTTGCCCGACGGCGAGCTGGTCAGGCTGGGCTCGCTGGCCCTGCAGGACGACCCCTTCTGGGGGGAGGGCCTGGGGCCAGACCTGCGGGGACTGCTGCGGGGCTTTACCGGCCACCGGGGGTTCCTGGGCATCGTCACCAGGATGGCCATCAAGCTGCTGCCCTTCCAGCCGGAGAGATTAGAGCCGAGCGGAATCTCGCCGCATACCTCTCTCCAGCTCCCCCCCAACCGGGTTAAGTGGATAAACTTTACCATGCCCAGCAAGGAATCAATGAAGCAGGCCATGTTCGAGATGGCCCGGGCCGAGATAGGCGCCGGCTGCACCAAGGTGCCCATATTCTGGCGGGCCATCGCCAAGGCCAGCTGCAAGGAAGAGTTCTGGGATATCTGGTCCAAGGAGAGCGAGGAGACCATCAGCAGCTTCCACCTGCTGCGGGTGCTGCTGGTCGGCTTCGGCTCCGAGGAGCAGATGGAGTACGAGGAGCGGGTGCTCAACGATATCATTACCGAGATCGGCGGCCAGGCCCGCCGCACCCGGCCTTCTGACGAGTCCTGGTTCAAGAACGCCGACTCGGCTGGCATGTGGCTGATGTGCGGCAGCTATGTCTCGGTGGACTATGTCATCGAGACGCTGGAGCACGCCATTCCCCACGGGGAAAACTACGCCAAACTGAAGCCTAAATATACCCCGCCGCTTATGCCCGACTACGGCGACCCCGGCTGGTTCCAGAGCTTTGAGCTGGGCCACCAGGGCTACTCCGAGTTCCTGGTCTACTGGGACCCCGACGTGAATACCGACGGCGTTGACTTCTTCTACCTGGAGACCTCTAAAGAGAATATCAGGAAGCGGTTTTATACCTCGCTTCTGGGATCGCACCAGCCGCTCTACCTCACCGGCCCGGCCTACGGGCCCAACTACCACAAGTGGTTGCTGGCGGTCAAGGACGAGTTCGACCCCAACTTCATCTGTCACCCGCCGGTGCCCCTCAACCACGACACTTTTGTCGAGCGGGCGCCCTGGATGAGGCCGATGAAGGACTGGAAGAGCCCCAAGTTACCCTGAACTCTCCGTTTCTGCTAAAATAGAAGCGAGGGTGGTCGGGGTGGTGGTCTGGGGTATAGCGGGAGAAAGCATCTATGGCTAAGGTAAAAATGGTGTGCCCCTTCTCGGGGACGCTCTGTAAGGACTGCCCGGTATACCGGGGGCGGCATTTTTATCTCTGTTTCTGTGAAAAATACCGGGGGTGCCTGCCCCAGGCGGTAAAAGACCTGCCCATGGCCAAGAAATCCAACGGGAGGTGGGAGATGCCCTCGCTTCCCAATAAGAAAGACCCCTATATTGACCAGATGCTCTAATAATAAAAGAGGAGGCGTAGTCCAAAATGAAAATTGAGGGGAAGTTTACCATGAAGGCGCCTATCCAGAAGGTATGGGATTTCCTGCTCGCCCCGGGAACCCTGGTTTCCTGTATCCCCGGCGCCGAAAAGATGGAGCCTGTCGATGACAAGACCTGGGAAGGGATAGTTAAGCAGAAGGTGGGGCCTATCAGCGTTAAGCTCCAGTTTACCCAGACCTTCGTTGAAATCGAGCCGCCCAAGCACCTCAAGGCGGTGGGGCGGGGCACTGCCGCCGGCGGTGCTGGTACCTTCAGCCAGGAGACCATCGTTGACATGAAAGAGCTTGGCGGCGGCGAGGTGGAGATTGCCTACAGCTCCAACGTGAGTATGGTCGGGCGGCTGGCTACCTTCGGCGAGAGAATCATGCGGGCCAAGGTCAACAAGGTGGGGGAGCAGTTTATCCAGAACCTGCAAAATGCGCTCAAGAAAGAGCTGGGTTAAACAGCTATCTTAGAACGGAGGCTTAAAGTGACTAAAGCTACTAAATCAGGGAGGTCGGGCTAATGATAAAGGATTTTGAGTATCTTGCCCCCAGGACGCTTAAAGAAGCCCTCGCCTTGCTGGACAAGTACGGGGATGACTGCAAGGTAATCTGCGGGGGGCAGTCGCTGCTGATATTGATGCGGCAGGGACTGGTCGCCCCCAAGTATATGGTCGATATCAAGGGCTTATCCGAGCTGAGCTATATCAAGGACGGCAGGGACGGGGTGAAGATTGGTGCTACCACCACCCACCGCACCATCGAGAAATCGCCGGTAATCAAGAAAAAGTACCCGGTGCTGGCCGAGATGGAATCCCGTTTAGCTTCGATTCAGACCCGCAACTGGGGTACCATCGGTGGTAATATCTGCCACGGCGACCCGGCTGGAGACCCGGCAGTGGTGTTTATTGCCCTTAACGCTACTTTAACCGTGGCCGGCGCCAAGGGCACCAGGAGTATTCCGGCGGAAGATTTTACCCTGGACTACTTTGAGGTTGCCCTGGAGCCCGGCGAGTTGCTTACCGAGATTCAGCTACCGGCGCCCCCGCCCCGTACCGGCACCGTCTATACCAAGTTTAATATTATCGAGAGCGACCTGGCCACGGTGAGCGTGGCTGCCTCGGTTACCCTGGGCTCGGGCGACGGTGTCTGCCAGGACATCCGCCTTGCCCTGGGGGCGGCGGCACCGGCCGCTATCCGGGCCAAGAAGGCGGAGGCGGTGCTCAAAGGCAAGAAGATTACCGACGCCCTGCTGGAGAGAGCCGGCCAGGCCGCGGCTAAAGAGGCGGAGCCGATATCCGATATCCAGGCCTCTGAAGAGTACCGGCGGGAGCTGGTTAAAGTTCTGGTGCCCAGAATGACCAGAGAAGCCCTGGCTAGGGCCAGGAAGGCTTAAGAGGGAGGATTTACGATATGAAAAAGGAGCTGAAATTTAAGGTTAACGGCCAGCCCTACGATATCTTCGTAAAGCCCAAGACCCTGCTGGTAGAGGTGCTCCGGGACCACATCGGCCTGACCGGGACCAAGCGGGGCTGTAACAGCAGTTCCTGCGGTGCCTGTACGGTGATGCTCGACGGCATGTCGGTCAAGTCTTGCTCGGTGCTGGCCCTCCAGGCCAACGGCGCCGAGGTGGTGACGGTGGAGGGGCTGGCTAAGGGCAACCAGCTGAGCCCGCTGCAGCGAGCCTTCCTCGACCACGGTGCTTACCAGTGCGGCTTCTGTACTCCGGGGATGCTGATGTCATCTACGGCGTTACTCACCGAAAACCCCAGGCCCACCAAAGAGCAGATGAAAGAGGGCATTGACGGCAACATCTGCCGCTGTACCGGCTATAACAGCATTATCCGGGCCATAACCGCGGTGGTTAAGGGTGAGTATAAGGAGGCGAAATGAGCAAATATTCAGTAATCGGTCAGAGGGTACATAACGTTGACGGCACCGAGAAGGTAACCGGCAGCGCCAAATACACCTTCGACGTGGTGCTGCCCAACATGCTCTACGGTAAAGTCCTGAGGAGCCCCTACCCCCACGCCAGGATTCTCAAGATTGACGCCCGCAAAGCCAAAAGGCTGGTTGGGGTCAAGGCGGTGGTTACCGGCAAGGATACCCTGGGGCGTAAGCAGGGCATCTGGCGGCGTTTCCCCGAGCTCTGCGACGAGGAAATCCTCTGCCGCGCCAAGGTCCGCTACATCGGCGACCCGGTGGCCGCCGTGGCCGCCATTGATGAGGATACCGCCGAGGAGGCGCTGGACTTAATCGAGGTTGAGTACGAGCCGCTGCCGGCCGTCTTCGACCCCATGGACGCTATTAAAGAGGATGCGCCCCAGATTCACGAGGGCGTGGAGCTTAATATTAATATCAACCGCCATATTGAGTGGGGCGATGTTGACGAGGCTTTTGAGAAGTGTGACTACATCCGCGAGGATAAATTCAAGTGCTCCTCGCAGGCGCATGTCTGCATGGAGACCCACGACGCCGTGGCCAGCTTTGGCCACAATGGCAAGCTAGAGGTGTGGACCTCAAGCCAATCCTCATACTACATCCAGCGGCTGTATGCCGATATGTTTGATATCAGGGAGAGCGACATCAGGGTCCACAACCGCCACACCGGCGGCGGCTTCGGCAGCAAGTTTGAGCTTGACTCCGCCCAGTTCTGCGCCTGCTTGCTCTCCCAGAAGCTGTGCCGGCCGGTGAAGATAGTTTTAAGCCGGGAAGAGGAGTTCACCGCCACCAAGCGCCGCACCCCCATGTACTATTTCCTGAAGCTGGGCGCCAAGAAGGACGGCACCATGCTGGCTAAAGAGGTGAGGGTTATTACCGAGGGCGGCGCCTATACCGCTATGGGGGCGACTGCTCTCTACCTGACCGGCTTTTTCTCCTCGTTCCCCTATAAGTATCCCAACTACCGCTACGACGGCTACCGGGTCTACACCAATACCGCCGTCACCTCCGCCATGCGCGGTTTTGGCGCCCCCCAGTCGACCTTTGTCGGCGAGTCCCAGATAGACATGCTGGCCGACGACCTGGGGATAGACCCCATCGAAATCAGGCGCAAGAACGGCATGACCCCTAACTACGAGGTCCCCGGACAGGCCTTTATCCAGAGTTGCGGGCTGCACCAGTGCCTGGACAAGATTGAGGAGCACATCAAGGGGCGGGGCAAGCTGCCCCCCAACCACGGCATCGGCGTATCCGCCTACGGCTTTATGTCCGGCGGTATCTTTAACTGGTTCAATACCCCCTACGCCTTCTCGGCGGCGGTAATCAGGATAAACATTGACGGCAAGGTTGATGTCTATACCGGCGCCTGTGATATCGGCCAGGGCTCCAATACCACCCTGAGCATGATTGCCGCTGAGGAGCTTGGCGTGCGCCTTGAGGACGTGAGGATATTCTCCGGCGATACCGGTATCTGCCCGCCCGACCTGGGTGCCTGGGGCAGCCGGGAGACGCTGATGAACGGCAACGCCGTTAAGAGGGCCGCCGCCGACTGCAAGCGCCAGCTCCTGGAGTTCGCCGCCGCCAAGATGGGGGCTAACATTGTCTACGACCTGGATATCAAAGACCGCTGGGTGCACCTGGTTGACCGCCCGGAGAGGGGCGTTTCCTACTTTGATATCGTTAAAGGGGCGATAAGGGGCAAGGATGGCAACGCTATCATGGGGCGGGGATACTATACCCCCCACCGCAAGGGGATGATTTCCCCCGCCTACAGCTTCGGCGTGCAGGCGGCTGAGGTGGCCGTTGACCCTGAGACGGGCCGCTATAAGCTGATCAACGTTACCACCGCCCACGAGAGCGGCACCGTCATCAACCCGGTGGGCATCGAGGGGCAGCTGGAGGGGGCCATCATGATGGCCGGGGGCTACGGCTTCTGTGAAGACCAGCCCATGGACGAGGGCAAGATACTTAACCCGTCCATCGCCGACTACAAGCTCATCCGCTCCCTGGATATGCCGGATACCAAGATTCTGGAGATTGATACCTACGAGCCGGAGGGGCCCTTCGGGGCTAAAGAGGCCGGTGAGGGGCTGACCAACCCCACCGCCGGCGCTATCGGCAATGCCGTTTATAAGGCGGTGGGCGTCAGAATCAATGACCTGCCCATAACCCCGGAGAAGGTTCTTCGCGCTCTCAAGGAGAAGCAGAAGAAGGCCAAGAAATAAGGCGTTTAAGTAAGCTAGGCGGGAGGTTTACCATGAGTTATCACTGTCCAGTGTGCAATAAGATTTCCAACAAGAGCGCCCTTGACCTGGCCCGCCATATGATCGGGCGGGGGGATAAGGTGCACCGGGACTGGATTACCTCCAAGGGTTTCAAGTACTCGGAGCTGCTTGCCTTGCAGTTTAAGTCTTTCGGCGGCGAGGGTTTTAAGGCCCTGGCCGAGGTACTGGAGAAAGAGACCAAGGTCAAGGACTAACGCCTCTACAGCTTTATGGCAATTGATGGCTGATGCTGCACGACATCCTCTTCCGGCCCGTTCGTCGGCGCTATGGATAAAGTCAAAACGCTGAGGGTTGGCATCGTTGGCTGTGGTGAAATAGTTGACCTGCACCTGGCCTCGATGCGCCGACTCAACGATGTCAGGGTGGTGGCGGTCTGCGATAAGAACGAGGCCCTGGCCCGGAAGGTGGCTAAAAAGTTCCGCATCGATAGCTATTACCCCGAGCTTGCCCAGATGCTTAACAGGGAAGAGATGGAGGTGGTGGATGTCTGCACCCCGCCGCCGACCCACCCCGCTCTGGCTGTCCAGGCAATGAAGGCCGGCTGCCACGTTCTGGCGGAGAAGCCAATGGCGCTAACCATTAAAGAGGCCGATGAAATGATAGAGACGGCCAGAGCCAGTCAGGTGCAGCTCGGCGTAGTCCACAACCAGCTTTTTACACCGGTGGTGATCAAGGTCAGGGAGATGGTCGCTACCGGGGTCATCGGGGAGGTGGTGGGGATAAGCATTACCGATTCCATGCCGCGGGACGGCGACCTTGTCTGGAATAAAGCGCACTGGTGCCATAAGCTGCCCGGCGGTATATTTGGTGAAATGCTGCCCCACCCCTTATACCTGGCCCAGGCTTTCCTCGGGGAGCTTAAGCCGGCGGCGGTATACAGCCGGAGGTTCAGCAACCGTGATTGGCTGCTGGCCGATGAGCTGAGGGTAGTCCTCGAGGGCAGGAACGGCCTGGCGACCATCACCGAGTCGGTCAACTGGCCCGACGATTTCATGCTGCTTGATATTTTTGGCACAAAGATGTCTCTCCACGTTGACCTCTGGGGGCTGGCCCTGACCAGATACGCCGTGGCCGGTGGTGGAGGGCGCTTTGCCCGCGGCCGGCAGAACCTGGAGCTGGGTTTCCAGCGGCTGAGCGGCACTGCCGCCGCCACGGTGAATGCCGTCTCGGGCCGTTACCAGGGCGGACACTTCAGCCTGATTCGGCGGTTCCTTGATAGCGTGCGGAGCGGCATCGGGATTCCGGTTACGGTGGAGGAGGCCAGGGAGGCGGTCAGGTTATACCAGGCGGTGACAGCCAGAATCAAACCGGCGGGGTAGTTTGCTTCAGCCTGTTTTCGGCTTCACCGCCTTGACGGCGAGGTAGCGGCCGGTGAGATATTTGACCTTGCTCCCCTCCAGCTGGTTGAGGCCGGTTAGCGTTTTGCTGATGGCGTTGTCCAGCCTGCCCCGGCTTAAATAACGCAGAGAGCGCTCCAGCCACCTTACCAGCCCGTCGGGGTGGGGGTAGTGGAGAATATCGTATTTTCCTCAACGATAAGCCCGATTTCGGCTAGGGCGCGTCTCAGACGGGAAAGAGATAGAATCCGTCCGATAAAATATGGGGACAGCTTTAGCCGGCGTGCTCATCTCTTATCGCTTGAGGAGTAGTTGCTGCCGATATCAAACCAGGGCTCGGTGAACAGGTAGCCCTGTACCTGGTCGACATCAATGAGGTGAGAGATGAAGCTGCCCAGATTGTCCCGCTTGACGCTGGAGCAGTACTGCCCCAGGGTGGGGAAGATGCGCGGGGGGAAGATATAGCAGGCGGTGGCAATGAGGCTGGAGGCAGGCTTGGCCGGCTTCTCCTCCAGCCCGGCTAGGCGGTCGCCGTCCAGGCGCACCACGCCGAACTGGCCGGCCCGGCTCCTGTCGCCGATGTCGTGGACGGCCACCAGGGTGTTTTTGCCGTCGTAGGCGGCGATAAATTGGGCCAGGTCGAACTCGAAGTAGTTGTCACCGGCTAGGACCAGCAGGTCTTCGCTGATACCCTTGGTGCTGACCCAGAAATTGAGCGAGCTGACCGCCCCCTTTTTCTGCTTGTCGCTCCAGATTGCCTCGATGCAGAGGTCTATCTCCCTGTCCATTCCCTGCTGCCAGTGGCGGAAATCAGCCTCGTACTTGAGGTTGGTGGAGACCAGAATCTCTACATTCCGGGGGACCTTGTCCACCAGGTGGCTTAAGAGCGGCTTGCCCTTGTACTCCAGCAGCGCCTTGGACTTGTTGGTGATGAGGGGGTAGAGCCTGGTGCCGAAGCCACCGGCCAGTATCAAGCATTTCATGGCAATAAACAGGTTACCACAGAGTGGGTAGCTATGTCTAATAGGGGGGAGATTTATGAGCACAGCCCTTCCCCCTGTTAGCGTTAGTTTTACTTCCCACCCTCCCACCCTATAGAAGTGACACTTCTATAGGGTGGGAGGGTATGGGAAGATAAAGAACTGTCAAAAAGGGGTGGGTGGAGTTGCCTTGCCCCGCCTGGGGGTTGGTGCTAAAATGGTGGCAATTTGGATTCAGAGTGCCCCTTTTTTGAGCTGAGCCTACCACACCCTTGACCTATGGGTTGACGTGGTAAGCAACCAATAAACCAACCGGCTGGGGTAAAATAGAATACCCCAGCGCTTTAACCGTTATTCAGTTTGCCTGAAGGACAAAGGACGTGGAGCCTATTTACCGATGCGGAACATCTTGGTCCCACAGACCGGGCATACCCCCTGGGTTGCCGGCTTACCATTCTTCATGGTAATCTGCCTGGCATCCTTCATTTCCCTCTTGGTTCGGCACTTCACACAATAGGCTTGCATCGCTACCTCCTTTGTGATTGAAACGTTTGACTAAAACGATAGACCATTCTGGCCTCGATGTCAATAGGTTTTTCGTTCAATTTTCCTTTTTTTAAAGGTTATCCCGCCTTTACTTGGAGCCGATATTTTGTTAATCTGTTTAGTGGTGCCCTTAGTCGTCGGCAAGGGTTAGCCCCGATGAATAGTTTCATGCCGTTTTCCAGAGTATTTGGTGCCCAGTGCCGTAAGCCCAGCGGCTGGCTCGGCTGGCTGATGGGTCCCCTTATGAACTGGAGGCACCGCCCTTTAAGCCGCTGGACGATTGAACTGATGGATATCCAGCCGAACAGCGCTATACTGGATATCGGCTGCGGTGGTGGTATGGCCATCAAAGAGATGGCCAGGATTGCCAATGGCGGCTTTGTCGCCGGGGTTGATTATTCGCCGGTTATGGTGCGGCAGGCACTGAAACATAACGCCGCCGCCGTGGAGGCCGAGCGGGTGGCCGTAAATAGGGGCGACATCTCCAACCTGCCCTTTGCCGACGCCTCCTTTGACCGTGCCTGCGCCATCGAGTCCTTCAACTACTGGCCGGAGCCGGTGGCCGGACTTAGGGAGGTATTCCGTGTCCTCAAAGACGGGGGTCTGGTGGTCATTACCACCGCCTGGAATAAGGAGATGGACAACAGGCTGAAATACGCCGCCATGGCCGAAAAGATGCGGTTCCCGCTCTACGCCGGCGCCGAGATGATGGCCATGCTCACCGCCGCCGGCTTCTCCAGGGTGCAGTTCCACCTTAAGGATGGCCGGGGCTGGCTCTGTACTATCGGCGTCAAGTGAGCCGGTCTTATTGACAATTGGGCCGATAAGGGCTAAACTCAACTCCGAAGATGTGAAACCGGCGGCGAGTTAAGTCCGAGGCCGGGGAAGCAGGTGAGTGACATGGAAGAAGTGAGCCAGCAGGTCAGGCAGGGGACCCAGGGTGGTGACGGTATTGTTGCCGAACACCAGAGGCGGCTCGCCGAGGCTATCGAGGCCGAGTTCAGGAGGGTGAAAGAGGGGGCGGAGCGGGAAGCGGCCCAGATTATCGCCGAGGCCGAGGAGAAAGCGGGGCGGATTAGGGCTGACGCCGAGGCCGAAGCGGAGCGGGTCACCGGCGGGGCCAAGGCCAGGGCGGAGGAGGAGGTAAGCCGGCTGGTGGCCGAGTCGCGGGGTAAGGCTGAGGAGGCTATCGCCGAGTTTGAGGTGGTGGCCAGGAAGAAGGCGGAGAAGGAGGTGGCCAAGATTATCGCCGAGGCTGAGGAGCAGGCGGCGCAGGGGGCTAAGGAGGCTGAGGCCCAGGCCAGGAAGCAGGCCGAGGAGGAGAAGCGGGAGGAGGTGGAGCGCTTGGTAGAGCAGGCCCGGGAGAGGTCGGCCGATATCATGGGAAAGGCCAAACAGACGGCCGAGGAGGAGGCTAACCGGATAATGGCTGAGGCGACCCGGGAGGCGGAACAGGAGGCTATTAAGCTGACTGAGGAGGCCAACCGGCAGGCCCAGGAATCGGCCAGGGCGGTGGCTGAGCTTAGAAAGCAGACGGATAAGGAGATTAAGGAGGCCAAGCAGCGGGCGCAGAAGGAGGCGCAGCTGATTCTGAAGAGCGCCCGGGAGGTGGGGCGGAAGGAGGCCGAGGAGAGGTGGGGCCGGATTGTTGATGAGGCTAAAGAGAAGGTGGACCGGGAAACCAGTGAGGCTGTAGAGAAGGCGCGGAAGAAGGGGGAGGCGGAGGCGGCCAAGTTTGTCACCGAGAAGAAGCGGCAGTCGGAGTGGGAGGCGGCCGAGATTGTGGCCGATGCCAAAAGAATGGCCGAGCAGATCACCGCTGAGGCCAGGACTACCGCCAAGAAAGCGCTTGAGGACTCCAACCGGCTTATCGCCGCCGCTCACGAGAAGGCGCAGGCTATTATCGAGGGGGCTCAGGAAGTGGCCGCCCAGGCCAAGGTGATGATGGAAAAGCTGGAGAAGTCCGGCTAGAGACGGTCTTATGGCTGACACCAGAGGGCGAAAACTTCGCCCTCTTTTTTTATGGGTGGGGTAAAGCCTTAAGCGGTGGGCAGTACCTGGGCGATGTTAGTCAGTAAATCTTTGGAGTTGAAGGGTTTGGTGATATAACCGTCGGCGCCTATCTCTTTACTGAGTTGCCGATTGAGGTTGAGGTCCAGGGCGGTGAGCATGATGACCGGTATTGAACTGGTGGCCGGCTTTTTCTTCAGTGCGTAGCAGCTGGTATATCCGTCCATTTTGGGCATCATTATGTCCATCAGGATGAGGTCTGGTTTTTCCACGGCGGCTATTTCTACCGCCTGTGCCCCGTCTTCGGCTTCAACGACGGTGAATCTCTTCTTGAGCAGGGTGCGCAGCAGCCGCCTGACATTGGGCTCGTCGTCAACGACCAGTATCTTTCTTTTAACCGGGCCAGTTTTCGGGTTATCCTCTTTCCCGTCCATTTTGGCTCACCTATTTTTTAGGTGGTTTGGCGGCGGCCTGGCCGTTCTTAACCACCGGCAGTGAGGCGCTTATCTTGAGGAAGGCGCGGGCCACCACCGGGTCGAACTGGGTATCCACGCACCGCTTGATTTCCCTCAGGGCTTCCTCCACCGGCATGGCCGGGCGGTAGGGGCGGTGGGAGGTCATGGCGTCAAAGGCATCGGCTACCGCCATAATCCTGGCCCCCAGGGGTATGTCTTCTCCGGCTACCGTCTGGTGGAGGCCGGCGCCATCGTAGCGGTCGTGGTGGTGCTCAATCATGGCCACCACCCTGTCGTTGACCACCGGCTTGACGATGCCGGCCCCAATCTGGGTGTGAATCATGATATGCTCGTACTCGACCGGGGTAAGCTTTTCCGGCTTGTTCTGAATGGACTGGTCAACGGCAATCTTGCCCACATCGTGCAGCAGGCTTCCCCAGCGCAGGTCTTCAATTTCGTCCCTGGCTAAGCCGAGCTCTCTGGCGATGGCCAGGGCAATCTTGGTCACCCGCCGGGAATGCCCCGCCGTGTACTTGTCCTTGGCCTCCAGGGCGAAGACCAGCGCTTCGATGGCACCCAGGAAAAGGCGGCGGATCTCAACCGTCTGCTCATCCACCTTTTGCTGGAGGTGCTGCTGGTACTCCCTTATCTCCAGCTCCAGTCTCCTCTTCTCCAGGGTCTTATCGACGCTGACCACCACCTCCTCCAGGTTGAAGGGCTTGCAGATATAGTCGTCGGCGCCCACCTTCATGCAGTTGATGGCGTTAGCCGCCTCGGTAACAGCGGTGGCCATAATCACCGCCGTATCGGGGTATTTGGCCTTTATCTCCGGCAGCAGCTCTATACCCGATTTGCCCGGCATCTTGATGTCAAGGATAACCAGCTCAGGCGGAGAGGCTTTCATCTTCTCCAGCGCCCGCTCGGCGTTTTCCGCCTCTTCACAGGTGTAGCCGGTTTTGGCCAGCTTATGGTGCAGCAGCCGCCTGATTCCATCCTCGTCATCGGTAATCAGTATTTTCTCTTCTTTATCCATCTTGGCCACTCTTTTCCGGTGAGGTAATAACCGAGGCCATTTTTATCACCGACCTTAGCTCATCAAGGGTGAACGGTTTGGGCAGGAACGGCCGGCCGGTTTTCTCCAGGAAGGTCTTAATTTCTTCGTTGATTATGTCGCCGGTGGTGAATATCACCCGGTTTATCATCCTGGAGCCGGTCTCTTTCAGATACTGGTATAGCTCTATGCCGTTCATCCCCGGCGTCCTGATATCAATGAGGCACAGGTCGTAAATATCCCCGTTTTCGCTCAGGCGGGTTTGAGCCGCTTTACCGTCGCTGGCTACATCCACCTCGAAGCCTTCCACCCCCAGTGCTCTGGTGCACATCCTGGCTATGGACGGCTCGTCCTCTACTACCAGCCCCCTTTTTCCCTGTCCGTTACCCTTTAACATGACTATCTCTCCTTGCCTCTAGGTTGCCGTTAACGGGTAGCTCCACCACAAAAGTAGCTCCCTTATTGACCATGCTTTCAGCGTATATCTTGCCGCCGTGCCCGGTTACTATCCCGTGGCAGATGCTCAAGCCCAGGCCTGTCCCCTTGCCCACCTCTTTAGTGGTGAAGAAGGGGTCGAAGACGCGCCTCAGGTTTTTTCGGGCGATTCCGGGGCCGTTATCGGCGATAGCAACATTGACGGTGTCATTATGCCGGCTGGTGGTGATGACCAGCTTACCTTGGCCGTTGGCTTCCAGCATGGCCGATTCGGCATTGACGATGATGTTGAGGAAGACCTGCTGCATCTGGAAGTAGTCAACCATGATTTCGGGAAGGTCGGCGGCAAACTGCTTTTCCAGCTCAATGTTGTTTACCTTGTGCTCGTAGGCACGCAGTTTGAGCACGTCTTCCAGTATGTTATTGACCTGGCTTAGCTGCCTCAGCGGGGTGTGCTTGCGGGCGAAGGTCAGCAGGTTTTTGACTATGGCCGAGGCACGCTGGGCTTCGTTATAGATGGTGCCTAAGTCCTCCTTGAGGTTCTGGGGGATGTCTTCCTCCAGCAGCAGCTGTGAGAAGCCGATGACGCTGGTCAGCGGGTTGTTGAGCTCGTGGGCGATGCCGGAGGCAAGCTCGCCGATGGAGGCCAGGCGGTCGGTGAGCATGAGCTGTTCCTCCATCAGTTTGCGTTCGGTGATGTTCTTGTTGATGCCGACATACCCCTTGAAATTGCCCTCACTATCGAAATTGGGGATGCCGCTGGTTTCAAACAGGATGGGGGTGCCGTTTTTGTGGAGATGGGTAATTTCAAAACCGAAGAACGGCTCTTTTTTGGCACTGACCTCCTTGAAGCGTTTCAGCCACTTCCTGGCTTCAGCTTTGGGGGCAAGGTCAAGCGTCCTTTTTTTGCCGATTAATTCTTTAGCCTCGTAGCCCAAAAGCTCCTTAATCCTGGGGCTGACGAAGGTGAATATTCCCTTTTCGTCGGCTTCCCATATCATATCGCTGGTGGCTTCGGCCAGATTTTTATACTTCTTCTCAGACTGCCGCAGCGCTTCCTCTACCCGCCTGCGCTGGGTAATGTCAACCCAGTTGGCCAGCAGGTATTTAAACTCACCGTTGTTCATCACCGGCATTGAGGTTATCTTGACCCAGAAGCGCTCGCCGTTCTTCCTCTGGAAAAGCTCCTCGGTTCTCTGGTCTCCCTGGCGCATGGCTTTCCTGAAGTCCAGGGTGGTCGTCTTAAGCGTTTCCTGCGTCCAGTAGGGGTAGGGGGCTTTCTTGCCGATGAGCTCCGCCGCCGAGAAACCGGTGAGCTTCTCCAGCGCCGGATTTACGTATCGTATTGAGCTATCGGGGTTGATAACGCCGATGGGGTTGGGGGAGTTAGCCAGCAGGCTGGAGCGAAATTCTTCGCTCTCCCGCAATGCCTCTTCCGCCTGCTTGCGCTCGGTTATGTCCAGGGAGTACTCTATCATCTGGACGACGTTGCCTTCGGCATCGAAAATGGGGTAGCCGTGGACCTCGATGTTCCGGGCGTTGCCGTCCTGGTCGTAGTGAATGTGCTCCATCACCACCGGTTTTTTGGTCTTCTTTACCTCTTCCAGCGGGCAGAGGTGGTCGGCACCCCGGCATGGCTGGTCGCTCTGGTGGGTAAGGGCGTAGCAGGTGGGCTTTTCCGATAGATTACCCGCTTGAGTGGCCAGGTTGCCCATCTTTACGGTGTAGTCATTGGCATCCAGGACGTAGAAGGGATGAGTGAGGGCATTCAGTATGTTGTTTAAGAACTGGTTTTGCTGGCGGATTTTCTCTTCCGTCTGCCGGCGCTCGGTGATGTCAATATAGTTGCCCAGGTTGGCACGCTGGCCGCGGTACTTTATGGAGGTAACCGTCTCCATAACCCACCGTATCTCCCCGGTTTTTCTGACTACCCGGAACTGGTAGGGAGAGGAGCGTTCCCCTTTGAGCATCTTTATCGCCTTTTCCCTTACTGCTTCCCTGTCTTCGGGCAGGACGAGGTCAAGGGAATCCATGCCCAGCAGTTCTTCTTCGGTGTAGCCGATAAGTTTCTGGAACTGGGGGTTGGCCAGTATGAATTTCCGGTCCTGAACGATGTAGATGCCGACTGGTGAGCTGTTGGTTACCGTCCTGAATAGTTCCTCCGCCTTTTTACGCTCGGTGATGTCCCGGCAGACGCAGAAGATGAGCTTTTGCCCGGCGATTACGGCCCCGTTGGTGCTGATTTCGACGTCATAAACGCTGCCATCTTTACGTCGGTGCTGTGTCTCGAAGTGGTCACCAGCCTCATCTACGGTCCGTATCATTTCCAGCACTCGCTCACGCGGGAACAGGTATTCCCAGTCCCACACATGTAGCAAGGCGGTTTCCTCAGGCGTATAGCCCAGCATCTCGGCAAACTGTTTGTTGGCCTCATAGACCTTACCGTTCTGGTCGAGGACAACGATGCCGTCCCGGGACTGGTCGACCAGGAGACGCCGCCGGGTGGCTTCATCGGCCAGTACCTCCTCGGCCCGCTTGCGCTCAGTGATATTCCTGGTTATCTCAAGGCAGGAAATGATGTTTCCCTGAGCATCTCTTATGGGATTGGCTGTGTTCTCCCAGAAGATAACTTCCCCTGAAGGCGTTACCGACCGCCTCTCCGCGGTGTGGGACTGGCCGTCCTTAAAGGCCTCGGCTACCGGGCAACCTTGGCATATATTATCGTTATTTTCGTAGGCGCGGTAACACTTGTTGCCTATCTGGTCGCCGAAATAGCTTATGACGACTTCGTTCTGATAGATGATGTTATAGTCCTTATCCTGTATGCTGAGGCCGTCGGACATGGCGTCTATTACCGATTTTAGCTTATTTTTCTCGGTTTGGAGTTCATCTTGAGCCCTTGACCGTTTGAGGCCAAGCCTAGCCACTAGGTAGGTAGCGCAGATACCGGCCAGCAGCACAAAAAGGGCATCGATTAAGGGGCGCATCCAGGCCGGCGAGGCGGGCAGGGCGCTGGTCACCGACGGTGGGGCGTTAAATATGTCGCTCAGTCCGGCAAAGACGGCGGTCAGCAGGGTGGCACAAGCGAAGACGATGACCGACGTGCTTACCAGGACACGCTTGATTTCGGCTGACTTCATCTACCTACCCTAGCCCTCCTTGACCCGGTTGGATTCTTCGGTAATTCGCCAGATATCCCGGTCAGTGAACAGCCTCCAGCCGCGCCTGTCCCGGTGGAATACGTCATCGAGGATGCCTTTCCTTAACCATCGGAACAGCGTTGACCGGCTTATGCCGGCGATAGAGCATACCTCGGCGGTTCTATAATAGGTCTGGCCTCTCATGTTCACCGTCATCGTTACATAACTCCTCTAACTATACGTGCAACTATGTCCAAGCCGTGTCAATTATGTTCACTTGGCGTTGAATTTGGCATCACCCAAAGGTACGGCTGAGGGCACTATTTAGTCCCATTACCTTGGTCATAGTCAGTGGGTAGGGTTACCCGTCAGGGGGCGGAGAGGCTAAATATTGCTAAGGTAGCGAGGCTTGTGGTAAAAGATATAGAGAGGAAGCCACCGAAGAAAATCAGCGGGAGAGCCGCCGGATAGTGAACTATATAGTGCTGGTCAAGCAGGTGCCCGACATAAGGAATATCCCCAAGGAGGCCTGGGACTGGGAGAAGGGCACGCTGAAGAGGGGCCTGCTGGACAATGTCCTCAATGAGCTGGATAAACAGGCCCTGGCCTTCGCCCTGAAGATGAGGGAGAAAAAGCAGGGCCGGATAATCGCCCTGACCATGGGGCCGCCCTTTGCCGAGGAGGTGCTGCGGTATGCCCTGTCCATCGGCGCCGATGACGCTGTCCTGCTCACCGACCGCAAGCTGGGCGGCGCCGATACCGCCGCCACTGCCTACCCCCTGGGCCAGGCGGTAAGAAAGATAGAGAAGGAAATATTTGGTGGGGACAGGGACTACCTGATTGTCTCGGGGATGCAGTCGGTTGATGGCGATACCGCCCAGGTCCCGCCGCAGCTGGCCGAGGAGCTTGGCATCGCCCACATAGCCTACGCCGTAGCCTTCGCTTTCGAGGGCGGGCAGCTCCAGATAAGCCGAATAACCCGCCGCGGCTCCGAGAAGGTGGCTCCGGCGGGCTTTCCCTGCCTGGTGACGGTCACCGAATGGACCAGGCCGTCCTATCCCTCCTTCAGCCGGACGAGGTGGGCCCACTCCCACCGGCTTTACCAGTGGAGCGCTGCCGATATCAACGCCGACCAGTCCCGCATCGGGCTGGCCGGCTCTCGTACTATCGTGGTCAAGATTTTTTCGCCCCGGGAGGCCGGGCAGAGGAACTGCGTCTTTGAGCGCGACCTGAAGAAGCTGGCCGGAATGATAAAGGAGGCCTACCTCAACCGGGCCAGGGCGGTTGAAGAGGAGGAGAAGCCAAAATACCGGCTTCCGAAAGGCAAGCAGCCCGACTATGAGGGCGAGGTCTGGGTCTACGCCGAACAGGAGGGCGGTGAGCTGAGCCCGGCCTCCTTTGAGCTGCTGGGCAAGGCCAGCCAGCTGGCCGCTGTACTCGGTGAGAGGGTGGGCACCGTCCTGGTGGGCCGGGGGGTAAACGGCCTGTCCCGGGAGCTCATCGCTCGCGGCGCCGACCGGGTATATATCGCCGAGCACGAGCTACTGGAGAATTTCCTGCCGGTGCCTTACGGGCGGGTAATATCGGAAATGGTGGCCAAACACCGCCCCCAGATGATGCTTTTCAGCGCCACCCCCCTGGGCCGGGAGCTGGCCCCGCGGGTGGCCTATGGCTCAGGCTCAGGCCTGACCGCGGACTGCACCGGACTGGAGATAGCCGACTTCAAGCGCCTGGACAGGGAGTACACCGCCATCCTGGTGCAGACCCGGCCGGCGCTGGGCGGGAACATCATGGCCAGCATCATCACCCAGAACTCAAAAGTGCAGATGTCCACCGCCCGGCCCGGGGTGATGAGAGCCCTGGAACCCGACCCCGCCCGGCAGGGCGAGGTTATCAAATATAAGCCGGCTATAACCGAAGCCGACCTGGCCGCCAGGATAGTCTATACCGAGCACCTCCCCCCGGCATCGGACATTAAAGACGCCAAGGTAATCATCTGCGGCGGCCGGGGATTGAAGAGCAGGGAGGGCTTTGACCAGTATATCCTGCCCCTGGCCGACCGTATGGGCAAGTTCCTGGGCCAGGAGGCCATGGTGGGCGCCTCCCGGCTGGCGGTGGAGATAGGCTGCATCGGGCGCGGGCACCAGGTCGGCCAGACCGGCCAGACGGTCAAGCCCAGGCTCTATGTTGCCGTGGGTGTATCGGGGGCGGTCCAGCACGTCACCGGCATGCAGGGCTCGGACATCGTGGTGGCCATCAACAAAGACCCCAATGCCCGGATTTTCCAGGTGGCCGACTTCGGGGTGGTGGGCAACCTGGAGGAGGTTGTCCCCGAGCTGATTAAGGCGCTGGACTCTCAGGGAGGGAGCAGTGAGTGAGCTAGGCCATATAGATGTACTCTTCGTCGGTGCCGGGCCGGCCAGCCTGGCCGGGGCGATAAGGCTCAAGCAGCTTCTTGAAGCCAAGGGGAGGCAGGAGTCGGTGGTCGTCATCGAGAAGGCGGACAAGGTCGGCCAGCACAGCCTCTCCGGGGCGGTGTTTCAGGCCGAGGTGCTCGATGAGCTCCTCCCCGACTGGAAGCAGAGCGACGACAAGTTCGTTGCTAAAATGCTGGCCAGCCGGGTGGAGCGGGACGAGCTGGTCTTCCTGCCTAACCGCCGGGCGGCGATAAAGATTCCCTATTTTATGGTGCCGCCCTCCATGCGCCATGAGGGTAACTATATTATTTCGCTCAGCGAGATGGTCAAATGGCTGGCTAACCTCGCCGGCGGGCTGGGCGTCGAAATTTATACCGGCTTCGCCGCCAAAGAGCTAGTTATTAAGGATGGGGTGGTAACCGGGGTTAAGCTCGGCGATAAGGGATTGAACAAGGAAGGGGGCCAGCAGGCCAACTACCAGCCCGGTGAGACGGTGGCGGCCAGGGTCACCGTCCTGGGCGAAGGCTCGCTGGGCCTGCTGGCGGAAGACCTAGTCGGCAGGTTCGGCCTGGCCCGGGGCCGGAACCAGCAGGTTTACTCGCTGGGGGTCAAGGAAGTCATCCGCCTGCCCGACCAAAATAGCTTCGGGCCCAACCGGGTGCTCCACACCCTGGGCTTTCCCAACAGGGCCGACGTCTTCGGCGGGGGCACCCTCTACAGCCTGGAATCAAACATGGTAGCTATAGCCCTCATTATGGCCCTCGACTGGCGCTACTGCGACCTCAACCCCCAGCGGGAGCTTCAGTTGTTCAAGTCCCACCCCTTTATCAGCCACCTGCTCGAGGGTGGGGAGGTGGTCGGCTACGGGGCCAAGACCCTGCCCGAGGGCGGCTACTTTTCCCTGCCGCAGCTGGTCAGCGACGGCGCCATAATCATCGGGGATGCCGCCGGCTTCACCAGCTCCAAAAAGCTCAAGGGACTGCACTACGCCCTAGAGTCGGGCCGGCTGGCCGCCGCCGCTATCTTCGATGCTATTGAAGGTGGCTCGTTCTCAAAGGAGGACTTGAAGGGATACGAGGCGCGTCTGGCGGAGAGCTTTGTCATTAAAGACCTGAGGGCGGCCAAAAACCACCGCCAGGTCTTTAATTATGGGCTTTACCTGGGAGCGCCCCTCTCTTTTATTCAGCAGTGGCTGCCCCGGCTGGCAACCGAGCCGGACTACAAGGGGATGAGGCGGGTCAGACTGGGGCGGTGCTACCAGGGCGGGCTGGACCGGCTGACCGACCTCAGTTTCTCCGGGACGGAGCACCGCGAGGACGAGCCTTCGCACATCAGCTTTATCGACCCGGCGGAGTGCGAGCCCTGCGAGGCGGGCTACGGCTGCCACCCCTGCGAGTCCTTCTGCCCCGGCGAGGTCTACCGGGCGGAAGACCATAAGATAATGCTCAGCCCGTCAAACTGCCTGCACTGCCAGACCTGCCGGGTGAAGTGCCCCCTTCAGAACATAAGCTGGCAGCTGCCCGAGGGCGGGGACGGCCCGAAGTACAAGATGATGTAGCCTTGAATCTTGGGGGCTGGAATGAATATAATTCTATTAAAAGATCGGGGGGCGACGGATGGAGTCTAAAAGGATTGATTCACTGGTAGCCGAGCTGGTCTGCGACGACGTAATTACCTGCCAGAAAGCCAGGCGGCAGCTGGTAGCTATGGGGCATAGGGCAGTGCCCTCCCTGGTCAAGGAACTGGGCAGTAAAAAATACTGGGTAAGATGGGAAGCGGCTAAAGCCCTGGCCCAGATTGGCGACCCCACCGCCACCACGGCGCTGATAAAGGCTCTGGAGGATAAGGAGTTCGACGTCCGCTGGCTGGCGGCCGAGGGGCTGATAAATATCGGCCGGGAAGCGGTGGTACCCCTGCTGCGGGCGTTAATCGACAGGCCGAAGTCAACCTGGCTGCGGCAGGGGGCCCATCACGTCCTCCACGATATGGACCGGGGTGACCTGAATAAGGTGCTGAGGCCGGTAATGAGTGCCCTGGAAGACGTTGAGCCCTACGTGGAGGTGCCGGTGGCGGCGCGTAAGGCCCTGGATAGGCTGGCGCCGGAGCCGCCTTGAAGGTGCTGTGGCCGCGGTTCAGGTAGCCTATACTGAGTACAGTCTGGCTTCCCGCAGGCGCCGGATGAGGAGGGTCAGGCTGGCGGCGGCAACGGCCAGGTTGCCCAGCAGGGCCAGCACCAGTGTGACCATGGTTTGACCAGCCAGGCTGTTGGACAGGTCCCACAGGGTGTGGAGGATAACGGCGACAACAAAGGCGGTGAAGGTAGCCAGGCCGAACAAACCCGGTTTCTTTCGCTGGCGCTCACGCCATAGCACCCCGGTGACCAGACCGGTCCAGGCGGCGTGGCCGACGGGGGAGAGAAGGCCCCGGACGAGCAGGACCTGGTCGAGCACGTTGACGTCACCATTGGCGTTGACGAAGCTTACCAGACCGTAGCCCATGGTCTCCAGTGAGGCAAAACCCATGACGGCGGCGAACCTTCCAGGTCCTGATTAAAAGGGGGAATGCCCTCCAGTTCAAATATGGCCAGGCTGGCGTTGTCCGGCACCAGCTCAAGGGCCGCCCGCAGCAGGGCCCGGTTATATGAGCCTTCCCGCAGACTCCCGGCAAAGCCGAGTATGCTTATCTTCTGGCCCATATTAGCCTGTTACCACCGGCCCATGCCCGACCAGAGCATCCGGTAGTTGGTCCCGAAGACAACGGCAACGATAATCCAGACAATGATGCCGATGAAAGCGGCCAGGAAAGACCATTTGGCGATTTCGGTGAGTTCCTCCTCTCTGCCCAGAAGCACCCAAAGGGTGATGATGCCGACCGGGGGGAAGAAGAATGACAGGATATATACCAGGTACTTAACCCAGCCCATGGCAAGCCTCCTTTCTATTGTTTATTCCCATTCTGGTGGTTTTCTAGTCAAGAAATCATAAAATGTGGGGCAACATTGTTGCATTTTCATAACATTTTCATTTTGGGATGAAAAGCGGCCGGGCAATCTGCCGGAGGGGGGCTTTGGTTATGCTATCTAAAAATTACGGGGGAGGGCGGACTCTTTTAAAATCTCGGCGATATCTTTAACCGCCAGCTTCTCGGCCATTCCCTCGTCCTTTACCGCTTCACTGAGCATTACGGCACAGGTAGGGCAGGCTACCGCCAGGATTTCAGCGCTGGTCTTAGCCGCCTCTCTCACCCTGATTCTTGACGGGCTATCCTGGCCGCCGCCGAAGAAATCGGTGTAGAAATTGCCGCTGCCCCCGCCGCAGCAGAAGGCGTTCTGGCGGTTCCTGGCCATCTCTATCAGCTCAACCCCGGGGACTGCCCTGACTATCTCACGGGGCGCTTCATACTCACCGGCCTGTCTGCCCAGAAAGCAGGGGTCGTGGTAGGTCACCCTCATGTTGAGCTTTGTGGCTGGCCTTAGCCTTCCCTCTTCGATAAGCTCACCAAGTATCTTGGTATAGTGAAATACCTCGAATCCATCCGGGTATTCATTCCGGAAAACATTATAGGAGTGGGGGGAAAGGGTTATAATCTTCTTCACCCCGGCCTTCTGGAAAAGCCCGGTGTTCCTCTCCCTCAGCATCTGGAAGATACGGCTCTCGCCGAGGATGCGGACTTCATTGCCATCGCACTCTTCGTCAGCACCCAGTATGCCGAAAGAAACACCGGCGTTAAGCAGCAGCTCGCCGACGGCTCTAGCGGCCCGCTGCCCCTTCTCATCAAAAGAGCCGACACAGCCGACATAAAAGAGGAACTCCTGGCCGTGGTAAGGCTCAATCCCGGTGCCCTCCGCCCACCGGCCCCGGTCTTGCCTCAGTTCCCGGTAGGGGTTGCCGTAGGCCTCGATGTTCTGGAAGAAACGGGCTACCTTGGGCATCACCAGCCCATCGGCCACCGCCTCTTCCCTGGCGGCCACTATCATGTTGACAATATCATTATTAAAGGGGAACTTACAGCTCTGGACGCAGTTATTACAGGTGGTGCAGGAATAGAGTATCTTACCCAGTGACTGGGACCAGCCGATTTCTCCCCCCGCCCAGGCCCGTATCAGCCAGAGCAGGCCGCCCGGCGAGTAGCTTTTGAGGCGAAATCTATTGAAAATGGGGCAGTTAAACTCCGAGTAATCTACCGTTAGCTGGCAGTAGCCGCAGCCAAAGCACCGGTGGATTATATCCTGGTAGTCCTGCAGAGAAATTCAGCTCACCTCCCAGTTTCCCGGATTCATGATGTTGTTCGGGTCCAGCGTTTTCTTTATTCTGTCCAGCAGCTGACGGGTGTTGGCGTCCATCTTTTCCAGGATTAGTTTCTGCGCCGGCAGTTCCGGCTTCCAGACCACCCCGCCCAGCTCCAGGGTCAGCCGGTTGGTCTCATCCAGGGCGCCCCTGGCCCTCTCCGCCTCCCCCTCTTCGGCGCGGTTGAAGGGGTAGGAGTAGGCCAGCATGACGCTGTGGCCGTTGGGCAGGAGCTGTATGCCCAGCTGGTAGAGCAGGTCGTACTTGTGGGCAATCTCAATCCCGCTCCGCCAGGCCCGGGGTATTACCTCTATGGGCAGTATGGCCCCGGTGTATTCAAAGCCGCCGCCCTTCCTGAAGTCGGCGGCGGTGGCGGCAAAGGGGGGCACCCCCAGGAACCTTTCCCGCAGCGGGGTCAGCGCCGGTTCCTCGTTTACCGGCGATATTTCATCGGGGTATTTCTGAAAGATGCGCTGGTGCATTTTCTTCTTGACCTCAAACTCCTCTTGGGATTCCCCGGAAACAACGATGATGTAATATATACGCTGTGCCCACCTCGGCTTCTCCTGGGTGATGATGAAGCAGTTCTCCAGCAGGTTAATCTGGCTGAGTTCGGCTATAATCTCCGGTATCAGTTCGGCGCTGTCGGAAACGAAGAGCAGCAGGTCCCTGAAGTTGGGCCTGGGGAAGAGCTGGATTGACAGCTTGGTGACGATGCCGGTCGTCCCCAGCCAGCCCAGAAAGAGGCCCATCAGGTCGGGGAGGGGGTCGCGGCTGAACCAGTAGGGGCTTACCGAGCAGGAGCCCAGCTGGCAGACCTCGCCGGTGGGCAGAACCACCTCCATGCCGTTGACCATCTGCGAGTTAACGCCGTACCTGGGGGTGAGGTGGCCGTGGCCGTGAATCAGTATGTTGCCAACGATAGTGGCGGTGGGGGGGGACTCGGGGGTGGAGTGCTGGAGGTGGGGGTGGTTCTTCTCCAGGTAGGCCCTCAGGGCCGCCTGGGTGACGCCGGCCTCAATTACGGCGTAGCGGCTGGCCTGGTTTACCTCGATTATGCGGTCCATCCTTTTCATGTCCAGGACGATGCCGCCCCGGAGCGGAACGGTCAGGGCCGACAAAGTTAGTCCTGCCCCCATGGGGGTAAGGGCAACCTTGGCCTGGTTGGCCAGCCTGACTATCTGCTGCACCTCGGCCACCGTTGCGGGCATGACCACGTAATCGGCCCGGCGCGGCTTCTGTGCCCCCGGGTCTCGGGAATAGAGATACAGGTCTTCGGGGCGGTCTGACACGTAATCCGGGCCGACGATTTCGGCCAGCCGGCTAAAGAGGTCTTCTTTCATGGATACCCGCCTTATAAGATACTACAGGTCAGCTTATCTATCAAACTGTTAGTCTAATCAACGGCCCGGCCCCTGGCCGTACCAGGCGGCTAGAGCTTGGGGCGGCGCCGCAGCGTTTCGGCCAAATCAAACGGCATAACCTCCGGCTTTAGCGCCCGGTATACCGTAAAAACATTTTGAAAATGGCTGAATTCCCGCTCTATGGCAGCTAATTCCTCGGGCGCTAGTGGAGCCGCGCCGCCGGGACGCAGGGGCGTATTTAGCTGTACCTCATCGGGAGAAAGCCGTCTGGCTATTTCGGCCATGCCCGCAGCGTGGTCCCTGTTGGCCTCAATGAACATCATCTGGAGGGCGAGCTTGCCTTGGTACTCTTCCCGGAATAGTTTAAGCGCCTCCAGGATTGCAGCCAGTGTCTGGCTTCCGAAAGGGCGGTTGATTTTACCAAAAGTCTCCTCAGTTGGCGCGTCAACCTTGGCGACGACCACATCAGCCAGGGCAAGCTCGCGGCGTACCTCCTCTCTGGGTATTAATGAAGAATTAGTCAGAACGGCTACCGGTAGTTTCAGGGCCGACTTCACCAGCCTTATTGCCTGGCCAAGGTTAGATGCCAGGCTCGGCTCGCCCATCCCGGAGAAGGTGGCATAGTCGGCGGCAGTACCTTCTACCGCCTTCAAATCCCGGGCGAGCCTGTCCAGGCTGACGAACTCCCTGCGTTCTATCTCGGGGTGAACCGTCGTTCCCAGCTGGCAATAGACACAATCAAATGAGCATGTCTTTCCCCGGGTGGACAGCAGGTCAATGCCCAGCGACCTGCCCAGCCTCCAGGACGGGACGGGGCCGTAGATAATTGAATTAGCCACTATAATCACGTCATGGGATTTTATCCCGCGCTTCACTTTTACCCTTAACCGTGGCTACGGCCCTTGCAAAGTAAAGTCTGCTACCGCTCCAGAGGTGTTGTGATATTCTAAATCCTTACCGTAGTCACGGTATTTCCAGAAGTGAGTGTTGCCGAACCTGACATTGCTGAGAAAGGGCATAAACGGATTTTCCATACGTATCGGGTTCTTTCCGTCGCCACCAATTGCCAGGGACATCTCCATTTCCCCGAATGGCATGGTAAGGCGGTAAGTGCCGTTTGCCTCGCTTATATTAATCTTAACATACTTGATGCCGAGGCACTTTCTCCACATCCTGCCCTCCAGATGCTCCATGACGAAAGGCTCCGAGATTTTCCTTTGTTGGCCAGTAGCATTTTCACTTATGTAGGCAGCTCCTTCTTTCACACCCTTCTTGGCCAGGTCAGTATGCTTTGGCCCGATGCCATCCATATGACAGGTTATTATGATTCCCTTCATGTCCACGTTTTGAATTTGACCTTCCTTAATGTGGTAGGTCAAAAGGTTGGCACAGGCTTCCGGCAGGTCTCTGTTAAACCATAGGCCGCAGTGACCATCCAGTACCCGGCAACACTCGTAAAAAGTCCCTTTCAGTGTCCAATCCTTCCGGGTAGTCATTTCTTTCCTCCTTCCATTCTGGTGACTCGACTATATATCCTTCAAGTTGCCATATAGCGGCACTGACCGTTAGCAGTGCCCCAGTGTGTCGGCCGTTATCTTTACCTCGTCCCCGTCCTCTAACTTTGCCTCAAGGCCGTGATTTAAGAGTACATAGTTCTTACCGTTAACAAACACGTCGTAATCCAGTTTCAGGTCGCTGGTTATGGGGCAAATCGGCTCAAAATCAACCCCCGCCTGCTTGTAGCGAGAGCCTACTTCGGCAAGTAATGCCCTCAGCGTGTCACCTTCCACATCTATTTCGGCAAACCCTTTCTTACGGGCATCTGGCCATGGTGCGTACAGTGCGGGCAGGGATGAGGGGGAGGTCTCCGGAGTAACCTGCCCGCCGTGGTTAACCAGAACTCTCAATTGCTCAAAATGTGGAACTATTGCTAGCCTCATGCTCAACCTCCTGGATTTCGGTCATTCTTTTCATCTATTATTATAGTCCCTTAACATGGTCAGCTGCCGGATGCCTCTTATCTGCCGGTAGGTCGCCCCCTGGCTCACGCAGCGCAGGGCCAGCTCGGGGTCGGTGACCCTGGTGCCGGCTATGGCGTCAATACCGTGGTCAAAGAGGGCCGGGGAGAGGGGAGCGGTGTCCCCCAGTATGACCACAAAGGCCTGGGGGCGGCATAGCTTTAGCAGTTGCTCAATAGTATGGTTGGTAAAGGCGGTGCCGGTTATGCCGACGACATCGGCCCGGGGGATGAGATTTTCGGCCTCGGCCTCGGGGAGGTCGCCCTCACGCCGGTTTTTCTCAATCACCCAGAGCTCGCTAGCTATCTCCCGCAGCCGGGGAATAAAGGGAAAGTGGCCAACAATGGCTACCTTCTTGCCCTGGCCCTTCTCGGCGATGAGGTGGCCGGCATTGAGCTCCAGGCACTGCTCGTCGTTGACCTCAAGCAGCGAGTTGATGGCGGCCATGCCGATGACCGCCTCGAGCAGGCTATCGGAGTAGGCCATTCTAACCAGCTCCAGCATTCCCTTTTCGGAGAGACGGCCCGGCTCCCTTACCGACGGCGGCTCCTGCCTGAGGGCGTCACGGGGGAGCGTCGCCGCCAGCCCGCAGTGGCGGGCCCAGACCGCGGTGTGAAATAGACCCATTCGGATATCCCTCACCCTGGCCTCAGTGTCCAGCGCCGATATTAAATCATCAAGGATATTCATCGCCGTGGCGGTCTGCTCTTCCCGTCCTTCGCCTGGTTTCCCAGGGTTTTGGTCATATGACCATAACTATTATAGCCCAATATACCTCCAGACGCCAAATAATGGGGTTGGCGGGTTGCCTCACTTCGTTATCGTAGACGACCGTCAGTTTCGTGGCTCTCTCTCCTCTCTAATATCCGTAGGCCGTAAAACCAAAAGACGCCTGATTCAGTATTAGACGCCCTTAATTATACAACTTTTAAACCTAAATTTATTACCATTGAATAAACAGAGGCCTGCCTATGGCACTTTTCTGGCGGTTGTTGAACACCAGGGTCGGGGCAACTGGAAATTTGATTAGGGTAAGTTCGTCCTAGTGCCGGTAGCTGTAAATACTTTTCGGGGTAGTTGACAAACATTGCCCGCTACCGTATTCTTTCTGTGGACTAAAATCCGTTTCCCCTGAAATGCGAAAGATTAAGCATCCCTACGATAAAGGGCTAAAGTCACCAGAGTGGATTGATTATTAACACATTAACTAGAAAAGGAAGGAGATTTTGATGTCAGCCGAAATGAGCTATGACAAAACGACGCTAAGAACACTGAGAAAGGACCGGTTAACTGATAAAGAGCGAATGGAGGCTTTATGGGCCCGCCAAAAGCCGGATCGTGTCCCCATAATGCCCCTCGCTTTGGGATTTGCCGCCCTAAATGTGGGGTACAATCTTAGTGATTTCTACACTGAGCCCAAAAAATGCGTCGATGCACTACGCTGGACCAATGACCAGTATGGCTGGCATCCTTTCCTAACCTATATGGGTTCCACCTTTGCTTTCCCGGCAGAGGAGTACGGCGGCGAAATCAAATACCCCACAGGTGAATTCGCCCAGGCACCGACGGTAGTTCGTCACCCTGTGGAAACAGAGGATGACGTTTACAAGATGAAGGTGCCCGATAACCTAGAGAAGTTGGGCATGATGCCGAGGTATTTGGAGGCCACTGCTTATATGCTAAAGTTTGAGGGCCTGATTAAGATGCCTTGGGCTGTTGGTCCTCTGGACCTGGCTGGAGCCGTAATTGGGATTGAGAAGATAAGCAAATGGATGATCAAGAAACCGGAACTAGCCCACCACGCCCTCAAGGTGCTAAACGACTTTCAGGTGGCGGTAGCCAAATTATTTGCCGATACCTTTGGTGCCGAAAAGCTATTATACGAGATTACCGCGCCGAGCGAGGCTAACCAGATAATTTCCCCCAAGCAGTTTAAGGAATTCTGCGTCCCCTATATGAAGGAATTGCTCGATAGGGCCAGAGAGATGGGCTATAAGTACTTCCGCTACCACATCTGCGGCGAGCAAAACGAGAACCTCCCCCTTTGGGCAGAGATAGACCTGGGAGGCCCGGGCATACCCGCTATTATAAGTGTTGGTCACGAGGTTGAGCTGGAAAGGGTGGCCGAGCTTTTCCCCAACGATATTGCCTTTGGTAACCTGGAGCCGGCTCTTCTCCAGGTAGGCACACCCGAAGAGGTTTATGAGCGCAGCAAAAACCTAATACTAAAGGGTAAAGAGTTTGCCGGGGGCTTTATTTTCTCTTCAGGTTGTGAAATGCCACCGAAGGCATCTCCATACAATGTGTGGATGATGACCAAGGCAGTTAACGACTTTGGTTGGTATGAATAATCTAAATATGAAAGGAGGTGATAACCGTCATAAGGTGACAAAATAATCGAAGAAGGCTTAAATACAGGAGGTTAGTAAATGAAAAGGACGGTTTTTATTCTCACCGCATTGCTAATAGTAGCAATACTAGCTATGGTCGGCTGTCCCTCACCGGGGCCAGCGCCTGAGAAAACGCTAAAGATTGGTTCTCTTCTGGCAACAACGGAATGGTGGGCTGCTGCCTACGATCTCAGTATTCTGAATATGACTCAAATCGGTATAGACATGATAAATGAGGACGGCGGGGTTACCGTTAATGGTGATAAATACACCATTGAGCTCGTCAACGAGGACACCAAGAGTGATTTCGACGGCGTCGCCTCAGCGGCTAACAAACTAATCTATGACGATGGAGTTAAGTTCATTGTTGGACCGACCGGGTACTTTGTTTCACCCGCATCACCGGTGACCAACCCGGCTAAAGCAATGATGGTCGTGGGTTGGCACGTCTGTATGCCGGCAGAGGTGGATGCCAGTACACCCTATAACTTTGCCACTTCTCATGGTAGTTATACAAAGGACATCGCTGTTATTAAATCCATGAGGCAGGACTATCCCCAGGCTAAAACCATCGCCCTGGTCAGCCCGGATGACGGCGCTATACCCTATCTAATGCCTAAGGTCAAGGACCTATTGTCTCAAAACGGGTTCACGGTAGCTGGCGATACTATCCCCTTCCCCAACGAGATGGAAGACTTCAGCCCGATTGTGGCCAAAATTTTCTCCCTTGGACCAGTTGATGGTGTGTTTGTGGAAAGGTGCCCTCCTCCGGCCCTAGGTTCTATTGCCAAGGGGCTGCGAGACGGAGGCTACTTCGGGCCCATATTCTCGGGCTCGCCCATCGCTACCAGTGAGGTTGCCACCATTGCCGGTGCGGACTCAACAGAAGGCGTACGTACGACGATTGCTACCCTCAACGACCCGGCTATGCCGACTCTGATGGCTGAAATGGCTAGCAAGGTAACTGCACAGTATGGAGAGGGCTATCCCCTGAGTTATCAGTGCGTCACCGGCGTGTACCTTCTCAAAACCCTCATCGAGGCTGCTCAGAGCCTTGACCCAACTGAGGTAAAGGCTAAGTTCGAGTCAATGGATACAGTGGACACCATTTATGGAATGGGTGTAATAGGCGGAGAGCAAGTCTTCGGGATTAAGCACATCGTGGCTCACCCCTTGCCAGTGCAAAAATTCGAGAATGGTAAGGCAGTATCCGCCGGCTGGTTTGATCTTGGCTTAATCCCCTAGCCAGCTGGTTTTATTCTGTGAGACGACCGGGGTGGGGAAAAATAACTTCCCCACCCCCGGCAGTCCTATTGAGCTTTAGATTAAGCATTAGCTAGGAAAGAGTGCTGCATGGAACTGGCAGTAGCGACGGTAGTTAATATGTTGATACTATCGTCAATGTATATACTGACGGCGTTGGGCTTCGCCTTTCTATTTAATATGCTGCGGATACTCAATCTTGCCCACGGCGCTATATACATGATTGGTGGTTATATTGGCTATATTTTTATATTTGGAATGGGTTTCAATCACTGGGTATCCTTACTGCTGGCAACACTAATAGTGGCTGCATTTGGGGTGTTCCTGGAAAGGTTCTGTTTCCGCCCCTTCATCGGGGACTTTAACCGCACCGTAATGATATGCGTTGCTATTGTAGTAATTCTGCAGACTGCAGTAACTATTATGGTCGGGAATAAAACGATGGCTATCCCACCCTTTGCCGAGGGGGTTCTCAGAGCTGGCCCTGCTCTTATTAGCTATGAGAGAATCGTAACTTTTGCTATTGGCGCTATCTTACTAGGGGCAATAATCTGGTTCGTAAACCGGACCAAGTTGGGACAGCAAATGCAGGCTATTGCCCAACATAGGCTGGGAGCCTCTCTGCAGGGAATTGATATCTACCGTGTTTCGGCTCTGGCCTTTGCTCTAGGTTGCGCCTTAGCCGCCGTAGCCGGAGTTCTGATGGGTGCTTACCTGCGCTTAAGCCCCTATATGGGGGACTTGATGCTGGTAAGAGTGCTTATCATAGTTATGCTTGCCGGAGCAGGGAGCATCGGTGGCATCTTAATTGCCGGGCTGGTCCTGGGTGCCTTGAACGCCGCGCTGCCCGTGTTAATACCCGGTGCTGGCAGCGACGCTGTTATTATTGGTATAGTCGTCGTTCTTTTGCTAATCCGGCCGGAGGGTTTCTTTGGCTATGAGGTAGAGATATGAGTGGTAATCAGCTCTCTACATATATACCCTCCGAACCGGCAACAGCTAGGAGTAGATTGATCAAGCCGGCTATTTTAGCCGGGCTGGTGGTCATCATAGCCCTGTTACCGCTATTGCTTGGCTCTCCATAT
>Ga0315548_1000278_pt1 | contig 48081 bp, 49 predicted proteins | sample SalMarSW160110MG_2_FD_202540 | JGI IMG/M metagenome (GOLD analysis project Ga0315548, IMG submission 202540) | Salt marsh sediment microbial communities from the Plum Island Ecosystem LTER, Massachusetts, United States - Salt Marsh Sediment SW1601-110 ... | reverse complement strand
AAAGTTGGACATCCTCAGAAAAAATAACAACGTTTGTTTCGAAGTCGATATAAACCATGAGCTTGTAAAAGCTGACAAGGCGTGTGACTGGGGGATGAAATACAAAAGCGTTATCGGCTTCGGAAAAGCTGTGTTCATAAAGGATGTCGAGCAGAAACGCAAGGCGCTCGATATTATCATGCAACAATTTTCAAAGGACACTTTTGAATATTCAGCAAATGCCGTCGAGAACATATGGATTATAAAGGTTGAAATAGAAAGTATGACAGGAAAACAGTCAGGTTAATTTAAGGAACGGGATTATGAGTCGGTTGGAAGAAATATCTAAAAGAAGAAAGAAAGTACACGAGAAATTGACTTCTCTGAAATCCAAAACCTATGAGGCATTTCTTGAGATGGAAAAAGTAGCTTTTTCCGACGGAGCTTTACCCAGAAAAGCTAAAGAACTGATAGCAGTGGGTATTTCTGTTGTGATCGACTGCGAGTCTTGTATGCAGTGGCACATTGAACAAGCTGCCAAAGCCGGGACCTCAATGCAGGAGGTTCTCGAAGCAGTAGAAGTCGGAATGGAGATGGGCGGTGGTCCTGCAACCGTATCTGCAAGATTTGCTCTTGAGGTGATGGAGGATGTGTTCAAACAATAACAATATATATTGGAGATAAAAATGGAGAAACTTATCTTTTACATTCTGGATGTGTTTGTTGAAGAAAAATATGCAGGCAATCAGCTTGCGGTCGTTCGAGAAGCAGGAGCACTTTCGGATAGTCAAATGCAAAAAATCACCAAGGAGGTGAATTATTCTGAGACGACTTTTATTTTGTCCGACGAGCCACGAGATGGTGGTTATGATGTTCGCATTTTCACACCGAAAGTTGAAGTGCCTTTTGCCGGCCATCCGACGCTGGGTACAGCTTATGTAATACAGCAGCAGATTATTGAAAAGCCGGTTAAAGCTGTAAATCTGAATCTAAAGGTCGGCCGGATTCCGGTTACGTTTAACTATGACGGCCGGCAGCCGGGTATTTTATGGATGAAGCAAATCGAGCCGATTTTCGGCCGGACTATCGAGCCGGGGCCTGTCTCAGAGGTGTTGGGCATTGACAAAAGCGATATCGATGAAAGGTTTCCGATTCAAGAGGTTTCGACGGGTGTGTTCTTTATTCTCGTGCCATTGAAAACCTTAAATGCTGTCAAATGTTCTCGTGTGGTCAGGGACAAATACTTCAAGCTGGTTGAAAAAACGCAAGCTAAGGCAATTCTCATCTTTTGTCCCGAGACTTACAATCAAGACAATAACTTAAATGTGCGAGTCTTTTGTGATTATTGTGGCATACCGGAGGACCCTGCCACAGGAAGTGGAAACGGCTGCTTAGCTGGATATTTAGCAAACTACCGGTACTTTGGAAAAAGTCAGGTCGACGTTCGGGTTGAACAGGGCTATGAAATCGGCAGGCCTTCATTGCTGTACTTACGAGCGGAAGAAAAAAGCGGCAAGATTGAGGTATTTGTCGGCGGGAAAGTCATAATGGTTGCTAAAGGTCAACTGCTCTAAAAGGCGGTCTGAAACAATAAAGTGTGGATTGGGAATATTAACGATGAAAGCGGAGAGTAAATACACAGCTTATTGTGGCCTATATTGTGGCGATTGTATACCTTTCAATCAGCCATTATTTGATACTGCAGAAAAGCTAAGAGAAGAACTGCAAAAACAGCAGTTTGATAAATACGTGGGGCTAAAGGCAAAAGAAAATCCTGTACTTAACGATTACGAGACTTTCGTTAGAGTATTATCTTCGTTAATAGAACTAAGGTGCAGGAAGATCTGTCGCGAGAATGGCGGCAAGCCGGATTGTAAAATTCGTGACTGTGCTCGTGAGAAAGGAGTGGAAGGTTGCTGGGAATGCTCAGATTTTGAAGGATGTGAACTCCTTAAGCCACTATCAGGTTATCACGGAGATACGCTCAAAAATAATCTTCGATTAATCAAAAAATATGGCATAGAGAATTGGGCTGATAAAAGAGGGAAACATTACGTATGGAACAATACAAAGTAGATTTTGATTCAAAGTCGTGGGAAACACCGGCAGAAGGTGTTAGATTCAAGGCTTATCAGCAAGGCGGCAGAAAGCTGCGTTTGGCAGAGTTTACTAAAGAATTTATTGAGCCTGACTGGTGCACGAAGGGGCATATAGGGTATGTCCTGGAAGGTCAGATGGAAATAGACTTCGACGAAAAAGTGCTTATGTTCAGCGAGGGTGACGGAGTCTTTATTCCCGCAGGTGAAGAACACAAGCACAAAGGAAAAGTTCTTACAGATACAGTGAAAATAATCCTGGTAGAAGATATCTAACTTTTTGCTGTGAGATTAAAAGACCATGCTAAAAATTTTTCCAGTTAAAACTAATGATGATATTGAAATTGCGCGAAGTATTCTTGGCGAATATCTTGTATGGCGGGAGAGTCAAAAGTCGATATCTTGCCAGGAGTTACAAGCTTTTCGAAAACAGTTGGCGGATCTTCCAGCGGAGTTTGCAGAGCCAAGTGGATGTTTGCTTCTTGCCATGTATGGAGAGCTACCAGTTGGCTGTGTCGGCCTTAGAGACATAGGCGATGATATATGTGAGATGAAAAGATTGTTTGTTATGCCTGAATGGAGAGGGCGGGGGATAGGAAAGGCCTTAGCTAAAGAGGTGATCGAAAAGGCAAAGAAAATTGGGTATGTGTGCATGCGCATAGATACATTTGATGATGCGGCTAAAGCGTTGTATGCGTCTCTTGGATTTAAGAAAATCGAGCCATATCGTTATAATCCAATAGAAGGTGTAGTTTTTATGGAGTTAAAGCTGGAGTGAATATTCAAATGGTAAAGATTGAGATTCCAACTGAATTAGAAGTAGAGAAATTAGGGCCGCTAGCTGATGAGCTTATAGCTTCACATACAGAGCTTTCGTGGGTGGATGATTATCGAGAAGTGCATAAGAAGGTCGTTTCAGCATTTTTATCCGAAGGAGACAAAGCGGTTTTTATTGCAAAAAACGAAAAAGAAATTGTTGGGGTAGTTACCGGAAGCATAACAGACAATGGGCCTTTACAAGGGAATAAAAAATTAGGGGTTATAAATACTATAACTGTTTTGCCATCGTATCGGCGTAAAGGAATCGGGAAAGAATTGTGTAGGCAAATAACAGAATGGTTTTCAGGCCAAGAAGTTGAAGAAGTGACATTATTCAACACAGTTAAGAACGGAGAAGCTAAAGCTTTCTGGGAATCATGCGGCTTTGAGGCCTTTCTGGAACAAAGAAGAAAAGAATTGTGAGATTTATTTATCTTTCGCGAGTATTTGTAATAGAGAAGTTGCTATACTAAGTATGAACGACTTGAGAAAATATGGTAAGGAACCTTATTCTATCGCTGTTGTACATGGTGGTCCAGGTGCGAGCGGAGAGATGGCGACGATAGCTCTTGAACTTTCGTCGAGCCGGGGCATTTTAGAGCCGATTCAGACAGCAATGACACTGCGGGGACAGGTGAAGGAGTTAAAAACAGCTCTGGAGAAGAATGGGAACCTTCCAGTTACTTTGGTAGGTTTTTCGTGGGGAGCGTGGTTAAGCTTTATTGTTGCTGCTGATTATCCTGAAATTGTTAAAAAACTAATCCTTATCGGAAGCGGCCCTTATGAAGCAAAGTATGCTGGAGGAATTATTGAAGGAACCCGGTTAAGCCGCCTCGATGATAAAGGGAGAACAGAGGTCGAATCTCTAATTCGAGCTTTAGATGATGCTGCAACAGAAGACAAAAACTCTATACTTTTACGATTAGGGATATTGTTATCGAAAGCCGATGCATATAATCCAATAGGCGATGTAAGTGATGAGTTTAAAGCGGTTAACTGTCGAGCTGACATTTTTCAAAGTGTGTGGCCAGAGGCAGCGGAAATGAGAAAGAGTGGAGAATGGATGGCTCTGACAAGTAAGATTCAGTGTCCGGTGGTGGCAATCCATGGTGACTATGACCCACATCCGGCTGAAGGGGTTAAAAAGCCGTTGTCTGCTGCCCTAAAGAGCTTCCGGTTTATTTTGCTGAAGAATTGTGGGCACAAGCCTTGGATAGAAAGGGATGCGAGAGAAGAGTTTTTCCAAATCCTTGAAAGGGAATTGGAAGTGATCGGTTAGGGTGTTTGTTATGCTGAAAATTTATCCAGTTGAAACAGGTGAGAATCTTGAGCAGGTTCGAATACTGTGGCGGGAATATGCTGACTTTTTGAAGATATGCTTTGCCGAGCGTTCCGGCCTGCCTTTATTTAAGGAGTATTTCAAAAATTACGAAGAAGAAATCGCCTCACAGTTGCCAGACAACTACAATCCTCCAAAAGGATGTTTATTGCTTGCCAAGTATCAAGATAAAACTGCAGGTTGCGTAGGTCTGAGGGATTTTGGTGATGGAGCTTGTGAGATGAAGCGACTATTTGTCAGACCCGAATATCGTGGGTTGGGCATAGCGAAAGCTCTTGCAAAGGCCGTCATCGAGCAGGGACGAAATATAGGGTACAAATCGATGTGTTTGAATACCAATCGTAGAATGGCCGAAGCAGCCCGGCTTTATAAATCTCTTGGATTTGAGGAAATTGCACCTTACGAGCATTTTGACATAGAAGGTATGCTTTATTTGGGGCTTGCATTGTAGTTATAAAATTGGAGTTCGAATCAAAAATCAACTGGACTTTGTATCCGGAGTCAGACGATTAATAAAATATGTCTTACATCGAAGCGATTTTAGCTTTATTTGCTATTGTTGACCCGATAGGAAACATTCCTATACTACTCAGTGTTGCTGAGCACACACCGAATGGCCAAAGTCGAAAGGCCTTTAACACCGCTGTAACTGTTGGCGTGATTATTCTTTTGGTATTTTCATTTGCCGGCAATTGGGTATTGAATCGTGTTTTTCATATTCAGTTGGCCGATTTGCAGCTGGCCGGGGGCATATTGCTGCTGATTATAGCCATCGACCATTTGATATTCGGCGTATTGCGACGCTCCGTGGAGGTTAAAGGAACCTTCAGCCCTTATGAGATTGGCTGTGTACCGCTGGCATGTCCACTTCTGGCAGGGCCGGGCGCAATGGTAACGAGTCTTACAACACTTGAAAGTTCCGGCCCGACAAAGGCAGTAGCTGCAATCGCTGTGGTCTTCGGGGTACTGTGGCTTATAATGCGTTTTATTGAGCCTATACACAAATTCCTCGGCAAGATGGTCTGCACGGTATTTTCAAAAGTGATGTGCCTGTTTATCGCCGCTATTGGCGTACATATGATAATGTCCGGCCTGCAGTATTATTTCACCAGCCCCAAATGATGTTTTAAAGCTCGTTGTGCTTAGCCCTGACGAGTGGCTCAAATCACGTTTTAGAACTCGAACTGGTCTTTGAAGATGGTTTTGAAATCGTAAACATCGTTGAAATCATCGATTGAATCGGTTGGCTGAGCAGTCAGCCATTCGTTCTTTATCAACAAATAGACGATTTCACCAAAATCGCGAGTGGTTTTTACGCCCCAGGTACTTAGCACCGACATTGCCAACCTGCCCCATTTTTCGGCAGCCAATTTTTTCAGTTCCTCGCAGAGCGTCTGGCCACCGACGTGGTGATGTTCAGAGGTGATTTTGCTTATGGTATAGCTGACGAACTTAACCGCTTCAGGATTGTATCGGCCATCCTCTCTGGTAATTTGTTCGAGACTTTTTTTCATTCTTAATTTTTGCCACAGATTACACAGATTTTCCAGATTTATAATTATTTTATAAAACCATACGCTTGACCTCAACGGATGGGCCAAAGTTAATAATTAGGCCTACATCATGACCGGTAGCTTTTAGATAATTAAGCAATTGTGCCTCGAAAATATTGGCATATTTGTCAATGGCTTTCACCTCAACAACTACTTTGTTTTCAACGAGAAGGTCAGGGAAGAAATCTCCAACGACCTGATTTTCATAACGGACTTGCATAGGTTTTTTAAATTCTACTAGATAACCCCTTTTCTTTAGCTCTATGAACAGCGAATTATGATATATCTTTTCCAGAAAGCCATAGCCGAGTTTATTATGAACAGTATGTGCTGCATTGATAATCTCGCTGGTCAACTCCCTATATTTGTACTCACCCATTTCGACTTAGTTTAATTCGGTGTAATCTGTGAAATCTGTGGCTTTCTATCAAAGAACTCTCTGTCCGGGTTTTGCTCCGGCATCGGCCGAGAGCATAAAGATATCTTTTCCACCGGTCCCAGCTGCCAGAATCATACCTTCAGACAGGCCAAACCTCATCTGTCTGGGCTTTAAATTGGCCAGATAGACTACAATTTTGCCGGTCAGCTCTTCGGGCTTATAGGCCTTGGCTATCGCTGCAAAACAGGTTTTTTGCGGGCCGCCTACATCTAAAATCAGCCGCAGCAGTTTATCTGCGCCTTCGACGGATTCGGCCTTTACAACTTTAGCGATTCGCAGGTCAATTTTACCGAAGTCATCGATTGTACACTCGGGCTTGAATGGTTCAACTGGGATTTTTTCAGCACTCGGCGGCTGAGGACTTTGAGTTTCTTTACTTTCTTCTATCATTGCATTCACCTGTTCTTCATTAATTCTTTCAGCTAATCGCTGGAAATTGTTTATTTTGTGGTTTTCCAATATCGTTTCAACATTTGAGAATTTTAGCTCATTGACATTGAGGAATTCCTGCACTTTTTCTGCATACTTAGGCAGGATGGGTTTTAAGTAAATTGTCAGGATGTGTACGGCATTTATTATTGTCGTAAGGGTTGTTCGTGTTTTTTCCAAGTCGGTCTTTATCGTTGTCCAGGGCTGATTCTGTTCGACATATCGGTTTGCCTCGTCGGCTAAAGCAGTAATTGTGCGAACCACAGCAGCAAATTTAAGATTTTCGTAATCCGTGATGATTTGGTCCTTTGCGGTGGTTAGTTTGTTGATTAACTCTCTGCCCTGGCTATCTATCTGACCAAGTTGACCATCCAGTTTCTTTGTCAGCATTGGTCCGGAGCGAGAGGCGAGGTTTGCGAATTTGCCGACCAGGTCGGAATTGGTTTTGTTTATAAAATCATCAAAATTCAAATCAAGGTCATCGATACTGTCGGTTAGCTTGCTTGCGTAATAGTATCGCAGGAATTCAGGATTCAGGTGTTTTGAGTAGGTGTTCGCCTTAATAAATGTCCCGCGAGATTTACTCATTTTTTCGCCATTTACAGTTAAAAAGCCATGAACGAAAAGTTTGTTGGCGGTTTTGAAACCGGCACCGATGAGCATCGCAGGCCAGAAAAGTGCATGAAAATACGTAATGTCCTTGCCGATAAAGTGATAAAGCTCGTATTCTGGACTATTCCAGAGCTTGTCAAAATCCAAACCGTTTTTGTCGCAGTAGTTCTTTGCAGAAGCCATATATCCGATAGGAGCGTCCAGCCAGACGTAGAAAAACTTATTTTCTTCCCCCGGTATTTTGAAACCGAAATAGGGTCCGTCTCTGGAGATGTCCCAGTCTTTCAGGCCCGTTTTGAACCACTCGTCGAGTTTGTTTGCCACCGATTGCTGAATGTAGCCTTTGGCGATGAGATCTTTGAGTTTTTGTTCGTAATCGGAGAGTTTGAAAAAGTAGTGTTCACTTTCTTTGCGAACCGGTTTAGTGGAACAGGTTGCACAGCGGGGGTTAATCATCTCAGTAGAGCGATATGTTCCGCTACAGACTTCGCAGGAGTCGCCGTATTGGTCCTCGGCGCCGCATCTGGGGCAGGTGCCGCGGATGTATCTATCGGGCAGGGACATCTTGCAATTCTCGCAATAGGCCTGTTCGACATTTCGTTTGACGATTGAGCCGGCTTCGTTTAGGCGGCTGAAGAACAGCTCGCTAAAGCTTTTATTTTCCGGTGAATGTGTTGTGTAAAAATTATCGCATTCTATGAAAAAGCTGTCGAAGTCTGCTTTGTGCTCTATATACATGCGTTCGATTAGCTGTTCGGCGGTTATGCCGGCGGCCCGGGCACTTATCATAACGGGGGTGCCGTGAGTGTCATCGGCGCAAAAGTAGAGGCACTCGTTGCCGCACATTTTCTGGAAACGCACCCAAATATCGGTCTGGAGATATTCTACTAAGTGCCCCATGTGTATCGGGCCATTTGCATACGGTAAAGCTGATGTAACAATAATTTTACGCGGCATAGTTCTTCCTTGATGATTACTACTTTTCGTCTTTCTTGTCGTCCTGGTCACTGGCCTCCGGAGTACCGCCTTGGTTATCCTTGGTGTCCGGCGCAGAATCGTCAGAGTCTTTCTTTTTGGTTGCGGCAGTGGAAATTATCTCAAGCGCATCAACGGGGATGGCGTCTTTTTCCCCACTCTCATATTCGACAACAACAAGTTGAGTCAATATCTGTGTGTCGACAACTTTGCCCTCGCCGTATTTGGTTTTTACCCTTGCGTTCTTTTTGGGAAGGTTTTTTTTAAGCTCTGTGTAAGTTTTATCCTCGTATCGCAGGCAGCACTTCAATCTGCCGCAATAGCCGGATATTTTTGAAGGGTCGAGGGTCGCTTTTTGCATCTTGGCCATTCGCATATTGACCGGCTTTAAGAGCTTGAGAAATCTTTGGCAGCAGCATTGTTGTCCGCAGGTTTCGACATCGCCAAGTATTTTGGCCTCATCGCGTGAACCAATTTGATGCATTTCGATTCTCGTCTGGTATTCGTGTGCCAGTTTTTTCACCAGCTCACGGAAATCGACTCGGCCGTCAGACATAAAGTAGAAAATAATGCGTTCGCCGCCGAATATGTGTTCTGCGTCAACTATCTTCATTGGCAGGTGCAGTTCTTTGGTGAATTGCTTACAGGTTTCCATCTCTTCTTCGGCAATCTTTCGCAGGTGCCGCTCCTCGCTTATATCCTCTGTGCTTGCGAAACGCACAAATTTACCTGCCTCTTTACAGGAGAAATCCACATTGTTGTCATCAAAATACTTTTTAAGCTGGTCGTCACTCAACCTGAATTGTCCGCCCTTGTATGCAGAGAGCCGGCCTACGAGATGTGCTAATTCAAGACCTTTATCGGTTTTTACCACTACGCGGGTGTTAACTTTGGGTATTCTGGTTTTGTTGTGCTCGAAGAACCCAAGCGTATTCATCCTGCCGTAGCGAACCAGCATATATTTTTTGTTTTTGACCTGCTTCACCTTTTTTGTTGAAGTTTCTGCCATCTAATTTACCTAAGCAAATAACAGTACAAAGCTGGATTATTAAACCTTCATTATATCAGAACCGGCGAGGTTTAACAATAGCTGCTCGAAAACAAGTCTCTCATTGACAGCCGAATCAATCCATCGCTGCGTTTTGTAGCAATCGGCGATTTTTTCCGCGGCCTGTTCAGGGTCAAAACGTTCGGCTAACTTTTGTATCTCTGTTTTTTGGTCGAAATTTATAAAGTCTTTTTCCGGTGTAGCATTTCTTTTCATTACATCATATAAGACCGATATGATTATCTGGATGAGAGTTTTTTGGGCTCTTCGATTGATATCGGTTTTGCTGGTGGTCTTGTCGAGCTCGCCCCAGGCGGCAGCAATTCTTTTACTCTCGTCCAGGAGCTCCCCAGCCAGGTCCAGGGCATTGGCTAATTCGCTGCTGACCAGAAAAGTTACCACTTTTTTCTTTGTTTTGTAAAGATTTACATCGGCAGGGGCTTGTCCGCCGTGCGCGTGGAGGGCAAGCTGTGCCCACTGGCAGGCCTGGCCTATACTGCCCTGAGCCAGACGGGCGAAGTATTGAGCTTGATTTTCTTCAAGGCCTGTTTCTTTTAGCTTTTCGATTATCCTGCCTTCCTCTACAGGGCCAAAACGGATTATCTGACATCTTGATTTGATGGTTGGCAGCAACCGTTCCAGACGGGTGCACAGCAGGATAATGCAGCAATATTTCGGCGGCTCTTCCAGCACTTTTAACAGACAGTTTTGTGAAGCGGCGTTTAGTTTTTCAGCTTCGCTGACGATAAAGACTTTCCTTTGTGACAAGGTAGGTCTGGTTGCCACTTTTTCGATTAGAAATTCTCGAACAACATCTATCGGTAGGTCAACAGGTGTATATCTGCCTTTGCCCTGTTTTGTAAATTGTATCAATTCCTTATAAATGTGGTTGAAGTCTGGATGTGAGTCGGCCTCGAATAATTGACAGGATTGACATGAACCGCAACTATCGGCGCGATACTGGATTCTCGATTCTCGCTCCTTGTCCCTGTTCTGACTTCCATAAACCACATTGGGTTTATGGCTGTGAACCCCATGTGGTTCACAGTTGTCTCCTGTCTCCTGTCTCCTGTATTCTATGGGGTTTTTACAAAGCAGCAGCTTCGCCCATTCGCGGGCGGTTTTGAATTTGCCGACGCCAGTTAGGCCGGAAAAAATATATGCGTGCGGGACCTTATCTGAAGCGAAGGCTCGCTGCAAAATCGCAATCGTTCTATCTTGACAAAAGATATTTTTAAGTGACATATAGATGAACCACAGATTACACAGATTTTTTGCCACAAAGGCACCAAGAAATGTAAAGTGCCTAAACTTGTGGATTATTTTTTTACTTTAGCTCACTTTAGGCACTTTAGTTCATTTTTTTTCTCTTTATGTCTTCGTGGCTAAAATCCTTTAACTTCTTCTATTATTTTTTTGTGAACCGCCTCGATGTTGCTGCTGGCATCGACTACCACAAAGTTTGCCCTTTGGCGGGCCAACTCCAAAAAGCCCTCGCGGACCTTTTTGTGATATTCGCGGCCCTTAGCCTCTATCCTGTCGGGCTTGCCCGGCAACCGCTTAAAGCCGGTCTTCACATCGACGTCAAGTATGATAGTCAAATCGGGCCAGGGCCTTGCCAGGGAATCCGTTGCTAGTTTTATCACTTTTCGCATTCCAAAACCGCCGGCATTGCCCTGATAAGCGCAGGTGCTTGAAACCCATCTATCGAGGATAACGCATTCCTTGTTTCGCAATGCCGGCACCAATTTTTCCTGCCAGAGCTGTGCCCTTGCCGCCATATACAGAAGCATCTCTGCTCGCGTGCTCATTGCGATATGTTCCGGGCTTAGCAGGATTTGTCTGATTTTTTCACCGATATGTGTATCACCGGGGTCGCGAAAGCTGCTGGTGGGAACGCCTTGCTTTTGGAGCCATTCAGTTAAAAGTCTCACCTGGGTACTCTTTCCACAGCCGTCCGGGCCATCAAGAACTATAAATTTGCTTCGTAACTTATTTTTCAAATCCTCGTTTGCCAATTTTGATTTCCTCTTTGAAAATATCTATTTTGTCAGCTGGAAGTTTTCTTCGCCGACGAGCTGTCTCATTTTTCTGCAGAAGTCCACATCGGGATTGATGCTCAATTCTCTATCGGCTGTGGCGTAAACCTTGCCTTTGTCGGTCCTTATCGCTACATAAACAGGGCTTTTTCCTCTATGGTGTTGGCAGATACTCTTTATCATAGCAACCTTCTCTTTAGTAACGTCTTTAGCATCCAGCCGAATCCTTACTTTTGCGGCTAACTTTTCCCTGACCTCGTCTAATTTGATTAGTTCCACAGCCAGGATATTAGGTCTTTCTCTTCTGTAATCGAGTTTTCCTTTTACAAAAACAACCGTATCCTGGACCAACGACTGGCTGTATCTATTCAGGACGTCGGGGAACATCACTACTTCGGCCTGGCCCTGCAGATCTTCGAGTGTGAAGACAGCCATTTTTGAGCCGGCGTTTCGCCCGGTCTTTGTCAGGTTATATCTTATCTTTGCTATCATTCCGCCGATAACGATTTGCCTGTTCTGGCTTGCCTGGTCCAGTTGAGAGCTGTTATGTGTGGAATAAAGGTTTATCATTTCGGCGTGATGGCTCAACGGATTACTGGTAACGTAAAAGCCGAGAACCTGTTTCTCATAAGCTAACATCTGCGGCTCAGGCCAGGGAGCGACATTGGGCAGGCTATGATGGTCCTGTGCATAATCGGTCTCACCTGCCATCTGACTAAAGAAGCTCATCTGGCCATTCTGTTTGTCAGTCTGCAGGCTTGTACCGTATCCCATTGCTTTTTCAAGACCTGCCATCATTTGCGCACGGTTGCCGCCAAGCTTATCGAAGGCGCCTGCCTTTATAAGTGCCTCGAGCACTTGTTTGTTGGCGGCTCGCAAATCCGCGTTTTCGCAGAAGTGAAAAAGACTCTGGAATCTGCCGACCTTTTCGCGAGCAGCGATAATTTGCTCGACCGCCTTTCCTCCAACACCTTTAACCGCAGCCAGCCCGAAACGAATCACTCCTTTTCTCTTTCGGGCTTCGGCGGGCTCCGCCCCGACGAGTTGGCTGCTATCTGTCTCGTCATAGAGCGGCGTAAAATCGACACCACTTTCATTGATATCTGGTGCCCGCACCTCTATACCCATTTCAGCACATTCGGCGATATATTCGACGACTTTGTCGGTATTACCCATTTCATAGGTTAAAAGAGCCGCCATAAATTCGATAGGCCAGTGAGCTTTCATATAAGCAGTTTGATATGCGATGAAGGCGTAGCGGGTTGAATGGCTCTTGTTGAAACCATAGCCGGCGAATCGTTCGATAAGTTCGAAAATCTGCTTGGCCTGCTGACTGGACAGACCTTTATCGACACAGCCGGCTATAAATCTCTCCTTTTCCTTGGCAATAGTTCTGGCTTTCTTTTTACTTATTGCCTTAATCAGGGTGTATGCCTCTCGCAGCGGTATATCGCCGAGTCGATTGCAAATCCGCATCACCTGCTCCTGATAGACCATGATGCCATATGTTTCGTTTAGGGTCTCAGCCATAATCGGGTGCGGCAGCTTCCACTTTGCGCCGTGCTTTCGGTCGATATAATCCTGGATGAGTATCATAGGACCCGGCCGATATAAGGCATTTGCTGCTATAAGGTCTTCAATGCGGTCCGGCTCTATCTTAATTAGCATGTTCTGCATACCAGCTGACTCAAACTGGAAAACTCCTTTCGTTTTACCACTGCAGAAAAGCTCAAAGACCTTTGGGTCTGCAAGGTCGAGTTTTTCCAGGTCTATGTCTATTCTATGAAGTTCCTTGACTAATTGGCGTGCCCGCTCCAATACGCTCAGGGTCTTCAGCCCCAGAAAGTCCATCTTTAACAGGCCCACTTTCTCAACCATAGGCCCTTCATACTGCGTTATGATATCGTCGGAGCCGGACGCTTTATAAAGAGGTATGAAATTTGTCAGCGGCTCGTCTGCAATGACAACACCAGCGGCGTGAACCGAAGCGTGGCGGGCGAGACCTTCGAGCTTTTTACAGATATCGATTACTTTTTTTGTTAACTCGTCTTGCTCGTAAGCCTGTCTTAACTGTGGTTCGGTCTTTAACGCTTTATCAAGTGTCATATCAAGCGAGAAGGGTACGAGCTTGGCTAACCTGTCTGCTTCAGCCAACGGTACTCCCAGCACTCTGCAGACATCACGGATGACCGCGCGGGCCTTCATTGTCCCGAAGGTTATTATCTGCGCTACCTGGCCGTATTTGCGGCGGACGTAGTCGATGATTTCTGCTCGGTGGGCCTGACAAATGTCGATATCGATATCGGGCATTTCATTGCGCTGCGGGTCCATAAACCGCTCGAAAAGAAGGTCGTATCGAAGGGGGTCAATATCACACAGTCCGAGGCAATATCCAACGAGCGTTCCTACGCCGCTGCCTCTGGCGCCTATCGGAATATTGTTTTCGTGTGCGAATTTACAAAAGTCCCACACAATAAGAAAATAACTGGCAAAGCCCTTCGATTCGATTACGTGCAGTTCTCTGTCAAGTCGGTTTTTTACTTCATTGGTAATTTCGCCGTACCGTTTCTTTGCTGCCTCATAGCACAATTTCGTAAGAAAATCCTCGGCTGTTGTGCCGTCCTGTGGCTCAAAGTGAGGTGCGTGGCGATGTTTTAAATCTATCTCGACATTACAGCGATTGGCGATTGTCAGCGTATTGTCACAGGCCTGGCTCGTATCGGCGAAAAGCTCACGCATTTGCTCAGGGCTTTTTAGGAAAATATCCGGCGGATAAGTCATTCTGTCAGGGTCATCAGCCCTTTTGCCGGTACTTATCGCACAGAGGCAGTTGTGCGCCTCGTGGTCCTCGGCCCGCAAAAAGTGCACGTCGTTGGTCGCAACCAGGCCCAGACCCGTCTTCTTTGCGATATCAATTAAACCCTGCCGAGTGTTCGGTTCATCATCTTCATGCTTTTGTATCTCGATAAAAAACCTGTCAGGACCGAAAATCTTCAGATAGCTTTCTACGGCTGCCATTGCCGCTTTTTCATCACTGTTGGAAAGTTTCACTGCAATCTCACCTTTAAGGCAGCCCGACGTAGCTATCAGGCCGTCGTTTAGCTCGGCCAGAATTTCTTTATCAATTCTGGGTCGGTAGTAAAAGCCTTCCGTGTAGCCGATACTGGCGAGCTTCAACAGATTCTGGTAGCCGATATTGTTTTCTGCCAGAAGTATCAAATGATATGCAGCGTCGGAGATGGTTGTTTTTGTCCTGTCTAACCTGCTGCCGGGAGCGATGTACGCCTCGATGCCAATGATTGGCTTTATATGGGCTGCGATTGCTTTTGTGTAGAATTCGACAGCGCCGAACATATTGCCGTGGTCGGTTACAGCCACAGTGTCCATATCCAGCTTCTTACAGCGCTTAAGCAATTCATCGAACGTTACGGCTCCATCGAGCAGAGAATATTGACTGTGTAAATGAAGGTGCGTAAATCCTTTATTTGCCATAGGTTAAGCAGTTCCATAAGAGTAAGATTGTATGGCTATAATAGGAGATGGGTTTAACCGTGTCAAGGGTGGTTTTTGTGGTGGTCTATGAAAAAAGGAAGCGGTAAAAAAATTGCTGTCTACTATGAATTTCCAGTTGACATTTGATACGTCATCAGCTATGCTTCCGCGTTAATTTTATAACGAGTGTTATCGTACAGGTCTAAAGCTTTGCAAGGATGCAGCAGACTTTAGCCGTATATGGCAGCGAATAGTTATTGTGGAAAAACGTTCGGTTGGGTGTTTATTGAAACTATATGATTCCCGGGCATGAAGCGCGTGGCTTTTAGCTGGGGAATTATTAATCATATCTGCAGGAGAAAATAGAAATGTCAGCAAAAAAACGAAGAATGAGCATCGTGTTTTTGGTGATGCTAACGACAGTATTTTTAGCTTCGACCGGTTTTGCGGAAGAGGCCGAGGGAAAAACTGTTAAATTGGAAGGCTTCGTCAGTGTCGCCAGAGACGCTAACGACGTGATCATATCAGTGCAATTGATCACAGACGAGGATACCTACAACGTTGTACTTGATGAGAAGGGTTTGGAGCTTGGGAAGGAGATGGAATACACAGAAGTTGAAGTCGAGGGCATAGTTTCTGAAAAAGACAACCAAAAGTGGTTGAAAGTTCTGACGTTTAAGGAAATTGAAGAAGAGCAATAGACGCGGGATAATTTAGCTCGTACTTTGCAGCGACCTGTCCTCCGCAGTAGCTCCGCTACGGGGGGCGGAAGCGATGCTTTGCAGAGTAGTACAGGACAGGATATTAGTCCGAGGAGATTCAAGGTCTAACTCCGCCGCAGTTAAGATAGTAATTATCTGCGGCGGTTTTTTTTGGCAAGCCAGACATCACTTTTAGGATAGCGAATACTGGCTGTGCAAATGAAGATACGTAAGTCCTTTGTCAAGCATAAGTTAAACCGTCCTTAAAAACTAATGGTTAGTGTTTGGTTGAAAAAAGCGATTATGTTAACGAATGCTTTCTATGTTTATAGCAAAATGTCAAAAAATCCTTGTGTAATTGGCCAGTGGTAATATAATCTGTGTTATAAAATTTGGATAAGCCAGGGGTGCTGGAGGCCGAGTGAACGGCTGAAAGCTGAGATAACCCTCTGAACCTGATCAGGTTAGGACCTGCGAAGGGAGGCAGATAAGAAAAAAGAAGCACTCCTTTTGTGGGAGTGCTTTTTATTTTAGGATTAAGTTTTTACTAACTTAAAAAGGAAAGGAAAAAAAGATGATAGAGACCAGTATTTCCAGAGTCATTATTGAGCAGTACTGCAAGAGACTGATGGAGCATCTTGAGAATGACGTTGTTATAGTTGGTGCCGGCCCAGCGGGTCTTGCAGCTGGCTATTATCTGGCAAAAGCAGGTACCAAAGCAACCATAATCGAAAAAAAGCTCTCCGTAGGTGGTGGTATCTGGGGTGGAGCCGCCGGCTATAATATTGTTACCTTTGAAGATAAAGACATCCTGGATGAAATCGGTGTTACAACGGAAAAACAAGAGAACCTGTACATAGCTGATGCAATAGAATTCGCCGCTGCATTAGCTTACAAAGCCAAACAAGCAGGAGCAGAGATATTCAACCTGACAGAGGTTGAAGACATAATTCTAAAGGACGAAACTGTCCAGGGTATAGTTGTTAACAATGCGGCGGTTCGTACAATCGGGCTGCACGTAGACCCATTTTGCATCTGTGCCAAATTCACGGTCGATGCCACTGGTCACCCTGCTGAGTTGGTTGGTATGCTGAAAAGAAGTAAGCTGGAACTGTTCCCACAACAATTACAGGAGTATTTTATGAATGTCGAAACGTCGGAAGCCGGTGTCGTGGAAAAAACAGGAGAAGTTTTCCCGGGCCTTTTCGTCTGCGGTATGGCTGTATGCGATGTATATAATCTGCCGAGAATGGGGCCGATTTTCGGCGGCATGCTGAAATCCGGTAAAAAGGTGGCTGAGCTAATCAATGGAAAAATATAAACTGCCAACGCGTAAACAGTGCCTTAACCTGCTTAAACAGTATCGTGTACCGGAGCATATTGTAAAACACAGTATTATTGTGGCTAAATTAGCAGTTTTTTTGGCAGAAAAACTTAAAGAAAAAGGTATCTTCGTAGATGTTAATCTTACAGATAGGGCTTGTCTTTTGCACGATATTGCTCGACCCTGCGACTTCGGAGAATCGGATTATAATGCCATTGCAGGGCAGGACAAAACAAAATGGCGGCAATTGAAATCAGAATACGAAGACCTTTGCCACGAAGAAATTGCATATGAGCTTCTGAGGGGGGAGTATCCGGAGCTTGCTTCAACCATAAAAACACACAGGTATATGGCCATCATCGACGAAAACGAAAAACCAACTACGTGGGAAGAAAAACTTGTTTACTATGCTGACAAAAGAATTATGCACGACAGGATTGTGCCCCTGAAAGAAAGGTTGGAGGAGGCTCACAAAAGAAACGCTCATTTACACAAGAAACAAGCTCAAAGCGATATTAGCACAAGCAAAGTCGACCCATTAATTTTCAAACTGGAAGAAGAAATCTTCAGCAAAATAGACTCAAATCCACTCGATGTTACGGATGAATATATTGATTCGTACTTGTCTGACGATAGTCAGGATTAGTTAGTTGCCTTTTTCCAGGAGCTTCGTTGAGTTGCCCTTTCCGGCTACGGCTCGGCGAGCCTTCGCCGAGACGAGAGCCCGGAGACCACAGTAACGATAATCATAACAGCGAAGGTAACTGTGGTGAACCAGTATCCCCATATGGCGGTTTGTACGTGAGCCATCTTTACAACTACGGTACCAATGGTGAAAGACTGTATGCACATCTTGACCTTGCCCGAGATGGTAGCGGCGAAATTAATGCCTCGAGCTTCCGCGATATGACGCAGTATTGTTACATAGGCCTCTCTCAGGATTAAAATACCTGCTACTGACCACTGAATAACAGCCAGCGTCTTTGGCCCAAAATTGAAAAGCCTCGGCTCGCCGATTATTGCAAAACAAATGAATGCGCCACAGACCAGAACCTTGTCGGCCAGAGGGTCAATCATTCGTCCGAACTTGCTGGTCACATTGAACTTGCGGGCTGCTACACCATCCACAAGGTCAGTCACGCCGGCAATTACAAAGATTATAAATGCGAAGTCGAGAAAATCCGGGAAGGGGCGTTCGCCCTCAGCGTAATACCGTGGTGATATCAGAATCATAATCAGGAAGATGATGGTCAAAACGAGCCGGCCTAAAGTCAGTATGTTAGGAATGAGTCTTAGCATACCATAAAGTTTACCCTGTTGGAAATTTTATAACAAGCAATAATATAATCCAAAAAGTGAAAAATTCTAACAGGGGTTACCTCTGCTTTTTTATAATTCAGCACTGAACTTGCTTAACAACCAAATCGTAGTCTTTTGTGCCGATGACCCTCGTTTTAATGAATTTACCGGTATTTTCAAGGCAGTTCTTTATGATACAGACGCTGTCGATATCAGGCGCCTGGCCGTAAAAGCGTCCCCGCCCATTTCCGTTGCCGTCAACAGAATCGACCAGGCAGGTAAGTTCGCTGCCGATTCTTCTTTTGTTCTTGGCAAAGGCAATTTTCTGCTGGGTTAACATTAATTCTTCGAGCCGTTGCTGTTTTACCTCGTCAGGGACCTGAGCGGCCATCTTGGCTGCGTCGGTTCCGGATTCGGGATAAAATTTAAAGCATCCAAGGGCATCAAACTCTGCCCACTTGATAAATTCCAAAAGCTCAGCGAACTGCTGGTCAGTTTCGCCGGGAAAACCGATTATCAGCGTTGTCCGTATCACAATATCAGGTATAGCACATCGCAGCTTCTCAATCAGCCGTTGGAGTCGCTCTTTTGTGTCAGGGCGGTACATTGCCTTTAATATCTTATTGTTTACGTGCTGGATAGGAATATCGAGATAGTGAGCGATTTTTTCACTTTTCGCCACTGTTTCGATTAGCTCGTCTGTGATTCCAGCCGGCCAGAGATACATTAATCGAATCCACTGAATATCCGAAATCTTCTCGAGCTTCTTCACCAATTTGTTTAAACCATTTTTTGTCTCGGAATCGTGACCATAGTATGTGCTGTCCTGTGCGATTATGTTTAATTCCACTACGCCTGCCCAGACCAATTCAGCAGCTTCGGCCAGAACAAGCTCCGGAGGTTTGCTTCTAAATCGTCCTTTGATTGCTGGTATTGTGCAGAACGAGCAGCGGTGATTACAGCCCTCGCTGATTCTCAGGTAAGCCCAATGGTGCGGGGTAATAAGCAACCTGCTTCTATCGTCGCTGCATTGTTCAGGTAAGTGCCCCAGATAAGCTGCGGGTTGATTGGAGAGAATTGTTTTCTCAATTATTTGGGCGATGTTATCTCGCTCTCCAAGTCCGACGATGGCATCGATGCCGTCAGCTTGATTGAAAAGCTGCAGGCCTAATCTTTGTGACAGACACCCTGCAACAATTACTTTTTTAACGCCTCCACTGGCTTTGCAACCCACCGTGTGTTTTATTGTATCGAGGGCCTCGGTCTTCGCCGGTTCGATAAAGCCACAGGTGTTGATGACAACAATGTCGGCATTATCCGGCTCAGCGGTTATCAAAAAGCCCGCCTGGGCGATTTCAGCTAACATCCTCTCGCTATCGACTACGTTTTTAGGACAGCCCAGCGATATAAACCCAACAGTAACGTTTTTTTGTTTTTTTCTGGCCATAAACTGATGAAACAGCAAAAAACTGAGTTTTTCTATTTGACGGTTAATTATGGCATATCTATATTGTATTATCAAAATCTAATTCTTCTTGGAAGGTTAGCTTATGGACAATTTTGGGAGTAATAACAAGGACATTCAAAACCTTAATAAACCGAATCCTTTGGACAGTGATACGAGCGAAACAACTGTTTCGCATACCCCATTGAATTTGGGTGGTAGTGGAACCACGCAGGCACCTAAGATTGGCCCAACAAAGCCCGTAACAAGCAAACCTGCGCAGCAAATGTCTTCTTCCGACCCTTCGACTTCGCTCAGGGCAGACCGAATCACTGGCGTAAAGACCTTCTTTACAAAGCTGCATCCGGGTGCAATAGAGTTTCTCGATGGGCAAATCACCAAATGGCTGAAGGAGAATCCCGGCATTGCGATAAGACGGACCAACATAATAACAGGCGAAATACAGGCCAAAAAGACTGAGCCAAATATTATAATTACAGTTTGGTATTAGCTTGCTACTCGTAAGTTGTGAAACAGGCACGTTTGGTGCAATCTAAAAGTGAATCGGCCATAAATTGCAAGCCACACGTTTTCTGCCCCTTATTTATATTCAATTATCTGGTAGCTGACGTTCCTGACAGCCGGGTGTGGTTCTGTCAGTATAGTGATTGCCGAATCGGTCAGACTGAACAGACATGTACCTGTTCGAGACATCCAAACGTTATCATCAGTTGTAGGGAGCTCGCAAGAAACGGCATCGCTTAGCAGAACAACGCTGCGGTTTGGATCAACTACCGATGGTGAGAAGTCATCTATCCCTGTAGTTTCATTCTTCGGAAATGTAATTACTCCTCGCACCACCTTTTTGACAGGTGAAGACAGCTCTTCAATCTGTGTGTTGATATGGTCAAGGGTCACCATCGTCGGCTGCGGGGCAGCGTAGGGTTCGAGACTGCCGGCCTTTCCTGTCAAACAATCAAAAACTGTAAATAACAGAGCAGCCAGAATAACAATAAGTAGGACATCCCTTTCCTTCGGTTCCATTTGTGTTTCCTCCATAAAACTATATTGTTATGTTTACAGCAACTTTTCACAGCCCGGCAGTCCAGGAGGTCTTAACCTTATAGCTCGGCGGGCATAATCCCCAATCAGCCGGGCACTCATCGAGCCAGTAATCGGTGAAAATTCTTAAATCTTGCCAATTGACGTTCCCATCTTCATATAAATCGGCCTCCAACCCAACTTCTGTTTCCCGCCACTCGACCGCGAAATTGGCGAACATATCGAAGTCAACGATGTAGATGGAGCGAAAATGAATCCAGCCGATGTTCTCAGCATAGACGAAACCGGTCAATTTGTTATCGCTTACCGTTGCGCCGACATTGGGTTCGGGTTTATTCGGCTCAAAGTTAATCCAGCCAATATTCTCACCATATGCGTATTGCGAGCCGTCATCATAAGGGTCGATATTCTCGGCAGAAACAATACCTGCTGATGACAGCAATACTACCTGAAGAATGTTTATTAGCGATGCTTCAAGCTTCATCTTCTCCATCCCGGTTAAACCCCTGATGGGATTATTATGAATAGAGAGACCTATCCCTTTGCCTTATTTCAAACCCTTTGCACGCTGATAAGTTGGAGATTTCTCGAAAATGGGCTTTTTCAGCGTCACCATCCTTAAAAATAAAGTTTATGATAAACATATATTCTTGTCCGATAAAATTCAAGAAAAATAGTGCACAAGGTCTAAATGTTGTTATACTTAGCAAAAATTCTTGACACAGTATGTAATTTATATTAGATCTTGGAGCTTAGCCATTTGTTTACAGTGGGCAAAATAGACTGTTTGTAAATTATTTGGAGGTTTTTGTGGATAAAAATCTGACTCGTGAACTGATCAATGCAGGGGTGCATTTTGGGCACGGTGTGAGCCGGTGGAATCCCAAAATGGCCCCATTCATTTTCACAAAGCGTGGAAATATTCATATTATTGACGTCAAGAAAACCTTAAGTGGCTTGCTTATAGCTCGAAAGCTTCTTGCCGAGGTTGTCTCTTCCGGTAAAGATGTCCTTTTTGTAGGCACGAAGCGCCAGGCCCAGAAAGCCGTTCAGGTCGTTGCGGAAAAATGTGGAATGCACTATGTCTTGCAGCGATGGCTCGGCGGTACGCTCACTAATTTTAGAACTATACGTTCCCGGCTGCAGCGGCTGGAAGAATTGGAAGCTATGCAGGAAAATGGAGAGTTTGAGAGTGAGAGTAAAAAGCAGGCATCGAGACTAAAACGCGAGATGAGAAAGATAAGAAGCAACCTCCAGGGCATTCGGAATATGTCTCGTCTGCCGGGGGCTGTTGTTGTGGTTGACGCAAAGAAAGAATATATTGCCTTGCGTGAGGCCAAAAAGCTGGGGATTGCGACGGTTGGAATCCTCGATACGGATTCGGACCCTGACGCCGTGGATGTGGCCATTGCTGCCAATGATGATTCCATCAGAGCGATTGAGCTGATACTTAACGAGTTAGCTGATGCGGTGGCGGCAGGCAAGACGATGGTCGCAGCCCGCCAGGAACCGGCGCCGCACCCGAAACGGGTTCGCTCGAAAAGAGCCCTGGCCCGCGCCGAGGAACCTAAAGGAGAAACTGTGGCCGCCAGCGCCACAGAAGAAACACCTGCAGAAAGTGGAGAGTCGGCCTCAAAAGAAGCTGAACAACAAACATAATAAAAAGCAAAAAAGGTTGGTATTTACCAGCGGTGAAACCGCCGGTTGCCGTAATAATAAATACAGGTCACGAGTACCGAGTCACATAATTAGGGGTTTTTAAGATGATGGAAATTTCAGCCTCGATGGTGGTTAAGCTCCGGAAAATGAGCGGACAGGGAATGATGGACTGCAAAATGGCGCTTCAGGAAGCAGCCGGTGATATCGACCAGGCTATGACGATACTCAGAAAGAAAGGTCTTGCGACCTTAGCCAAGCGTGCAGAGCGAGAGACCACAGAGGGTCTGGTCGTGTGCAAGACAAGCGACGATGGAAAGACAGCTTGCTTGGTAACTCTCTGCTGTGAGACGGATTTTGTAGCTAAAAGCAGTAATTTTGCAGCCGCTGCTGATGCCTTGGCAGAATACGCCTTGGCCTGTTCATCTGACGAAGGCGCAGAAAATATCCTCGAAACCACCATTGATGGGAAAAAATTCGGCGATATTCTGACTGAAATAGCCAGCAAGACCGGCGAGAAGATACAGGTCGGTGATTACGCAAAATACAAGCTCGATGGCCCCGGCCTTATAAGCGCTTACATTCACTTCAATCAAAAAGTCGGCACAATGGTTCAGATTGATACCAGTGACGAAACGACAGCCGCTGCAGATGTGCTAAAACAAACCGCAGCTGATATAGCGATGCACATTACCGCGACAAAGCCATTAGCTCTGGATAAAGATGGTATTAGCCCTGAGACAATCGAGCGGGAAAAAGCCATTTACGCTGAGCAGGTCAAAAATAAACCTGCCAATATCATAGACAAAATTGTCGAGGGCAAGATGAAGAAGTTTTTCGAAGAGAACTGTCTTTTAGACCAGAAGTTCGTCAAGGATGACAGCAAAACTGTTATGCAGGTTCTCTCTGAAGCTGCCAAACAGGCTGGCGGCCAGGCAAAAATAAAAAGATACGTCCGATTCGAAGTCGGATAAAATACGGTATACAACATACGAAATACCATATACGAAAAATGGCGAAGAGTAAATATAATCGCGTGTTGTTGAAGCTATCGGGTGAGAGTTTTTGTGGGCCTGGCGAGTTTGGAATTGACGGCTCGGCCCTTCAATCACTGGCTGAAAGGATTTCAGAGATTTCCAAACTTGGCCCGCAGGTCGCCGTTGTCGTTGGGGCCGGCAATTTCGTAAGAGGCGAAACCTTTTCCCAGACCAGTAATATACCCAGAAATACAGCCGATTATATGGGTATGTTGGCCACCATCATCAATGCCTGCGCTCTGCAGGAGACGCTTGAAAGGTTCGGCCAGCCAACAAGAGTCTTAAGCGCCATTGAAGTGGCGGCTATGTGTGAGCCATTTATCCGAAGACGTGCCCTTCGCCACCTCGAGCTGGGAAGGATTGCGATATTGGCCGGCGGAACCGGAAATCCCTTCTTCACCACCGACACCTGTGCGGCACTGCGAGCTGCAGAACTCGATGCGGACCTGCTGATAAAGGCAACAAAGGTTGACGGCGTCTATAGCGACGACCCACAGAAAAATCCGGATGCCAAATTATTTGAAAAATTATCTTACAATGACCTGCTCAGCAAAAATCTCAGAATAATGGACCATTCGGCGATAAGTCTTTGTCTGGAGAATAACATCCCGATTATCGTCTTGAATATATTCAAAAAAGGCAATATAGCCAAGGCCATTTGCGGTGAAAAAGTAGGTACTCTTATAAAATAAGCGCGGAGGTTGAATATGCCCACGAAAGAAATAGTCTCCGAGAGTGAATCCAAAATGAAAAAGGCAGTTGAAGCTCTGCGCGATGAGTTAAAAATTATTCGCAGCGGCAGGGCTTCCACTGCTCTGGTTGAGAACATAAAGGCCGACTTCTATGGTACGCCTACACCTTTAAAACAGATGGCGACTCTGGCAACGCCACAAGTAGATATGATTGTAATAAAGCCATTTGACCCTGCTTCGGTTAGAGCAATCGAAGCCGCAATCAAAAGTAGCGACCTGAGCATCGCACCGATAGTGGATGGCAAGCTTATCCGCCTCAACATTCCGCTGCTTAGTGAGGAAAGAAGAAAGCAGCTCGTTCAGCAGGTTAAGCACATAGGCGAACAGTCTAAGGTCGGTATTCGTAATCTCCGAAGGGATGCAAACAAACACCTCGAAAAGCAGCAGAAAGACAAAGTTATCACCGAAGATGACTTCGAAAAAGGCAAAAAGCAAATCGATGACATCACCAGGCAGTACACCGACAAGGTTGATGAGGTTGTCAGGCACAAATCAGACGAAATAATGCTCGACTGATTTTCTCATCGTTCGGGCCTACGTATGCGGAGTTTATAATTGGTTTTTAACCCACTTATGCACTGCAGTTTTTTTGGGGGACAAAAGGATGCAAACTGAAGAAAAACCCAAAGCTAAGCTGCGAAAAAAAACCTGGAAAAAGATACTCAGGTTAATATTGGTATTTGCACTCGTTCTCGTTGTCTTGGCGTTTCTGCTTTTGCCCGCGTTTATTTCATCCGAGAAAGGCCGGCAAATAATACTCAACAGGATTAATAACGCTGTCAACGGCACAATAGATTTCGCTAATCTGTCAATGGGCTGGTTCAAGGGCATTAAGGTTACGGATTTTAGTTTCAACGATAATGCCGGTCAAACTTCGGTCCAGGTCAGGCAAATCGCCGCAAAACCGCACTATGGCTCAATTTTGATGGGAAATTTGTCCTTCGGCCAAACGATAATTGATGAGCCGGATATAGAGATAAATCTTAAAGCCGAGCAAATAACTAAAGCCCCACAGCAAAGAATACCTCCCGAAGAAAAACCTCAGTTTGAGATGCCGCCGTTCAAAAAAATTGACCTTATTATCAATGACGGCAGTGTTAAAGTTACCGACCGACAGGCGCGAATTGTTAAACTTTCACAAATAAATTCGAAAGTGAATCTACGGCCACCTGGCCGGCAAACAAATTTCGCTCTAAATTTGGCTGTAGTGGATAAAGGTAAACACTCTCAGGTTCACACAGCCGGCCAGATTAACCCAAAACGAACCAAAACCGGCTGGAGTTTCAAGGGAACCAGCGGCGATTTTGCCGTCGAAGTCAACGATTTAGACCTTGAATCCCTTGCTCCCTTTTTTACATTAACTGGACTTGAGGTTCAGGCCGAAGGTGTGGTTTCGGCTTGTATAGATAGTCAAATTAAAGATGGCCGAGTTGAAAATTTAAGCGGCGTAATCAACGCAACGAATCTGGACATAACAACTGCCGAACTGGAAGGTGACAGAATAAAGGCCGGCACTTTGGATGTGGATGTCAAGCTAAGCCACAAAGCCGATGCGATAAATATTGACAAGCTGCGGTTCAAAAGCGATTGGGCTGATGTTAGTGCTGCCGGCACTGTTCCTACGACACTTAAATCATTTACCGAATTTATCGAACCTGACTCGGCTTATGAATTAAAAGCCGATTTCGATTGTGATTTGCCGGCCGTCTTTTCACAAGTGCCACACGCTTTAGGACTAAAAGAAGGTACGGAAGTAACAGCCGGTCGATTAAACGGCAATATTCAAACATCTACCGAGTCTGGCCAGAGAAAAATCCAGGGCCAGGCAACTCTCTCAGGATTACAGGGCACAGTTGAAGGAAAGAAAATTGCACTATCACAACCGGTCAAAACAGAAGCACAGGTATCCTCGGATAAGGCAGGTGTAAGATTTGACAGATTAGATGTATCATCTTCATTTGCCAGAATCAACTGCACCGGCACCATTGAATTACTCAACTTTAATGCCGATGTAGACTTGAGAAAGTTCCAGTCGGAATTAGGGCAATTCGCAGATTTAGGCCCATACCAGGTAGCGGGTGAGCTTTCCGGTAAAGGTCAGGTCTCTATCAAAGAAGACAAATTTGCAACTGTCGGCTCATCCACCATTAAAAATGTTGTGATTGCTTGTGAAAAAGCCACTGCTTCTGAGCCGGCCGCTGATATGGTTTTTGCTTTTGATATCGACCGGAAAAACAACCTCATTACTGTTGATTCCGTAAAAGCAGACGCAACTCTTGGCCAGGTCGCTATAAAAGATGCGGTTATACCCTTGAATAAAAAAGCCACAAAATCTATCGACCTGCCCATCTCTGCGAACAATGTCAACCTTCAGAAGCTCCAGCCGTTTTTAGTTCTGTTCGCCTCTTTTCCGAAGCAAATGCAGTTGGAAGGCATCGCTGAATCGGATTTGTCTATCAGTTCTGAAAAAAACACCTACATAGTTGCAACTGACTCGACAAAGGTTAAAAATCTAAAGGTGTATTACCCGGACCAGAAACCTTTTGAACCATCTGAAGTTTCACTGGTTTTTGACGTTGAGATTGACCCACAGCAAAAGACTATTAATGTTAGAAAGCTCGACCTTCAAAGCCCGCAAATAAAGATTAAAAAAGGCCGGTTCAAACAGGTAAACAAAGCTGGTAAAATTAAATTAGACGGTAGTGTTGATTGCGAATACGACTGGTCGGTTGTCAGCACTTTAGCCGGCCCGTTTTTGCCCCAGGGCCTAAAACTTCAGGGCAAAAGAATAGACACCATCAACTTCACCAGCGAATATCCGGCAGGCCAGCCGGAAAAAGTACTGGCCAATCTTAATACAAAAACCAGGCTGGGTTTTGACAAAGCTGAGTATATGGGCCTGTACTTTGGCCCAGCTGAAGCGGACATCCAGGTCCAAAACGGCTTATTAAATATCGCTCCATTTTCTACGGCCGTCAACAATGGCAGGTTGAACTTTGCTGCCAGGATAGACCTCCGGCAAAAACCTTTGGTGCTGCAAACCACAGGCCCTATGAAGATAATAGATAAGGTCGAAATCAACGAGCGGGTAAGCAGCAGTCTTTTGGTATATCTAAATCCGATTTTCAAAGACCAGGCGGGTATTACCGGCATCGCAAATTTCCATTCTGAAAAGCTTGCTGTACCGCTTGGTAGAGACACAAATATGCAGCCGGAAATTGTTGGAACGGTCGGAATTGAAAATATGAAATTGCAGGCAAAAGGCCTGCTGGGAGATATTCTGTCCAGGACTCGAACCGCCGGAAATATTGCCGCAGAAGTACTTCCTACAAAATTTGTTTTAAGAGGGGGTAAGCTAAGTTATGATAATATGCAGATTAATCTGGATGAATATCCGACAAATTTCGCCGGCTCTATTGGGCCTAAGAAAATACTGAGTATGAAGGTTTTAACGCCTTATGTTCTGACAAAGGATTTTGAGCTGCAAGCCGTAAAAATTGGCGAAAAAACCACTGCCGAGAGGCTTATTCTCCCACTTATTGGTACTATTGATAGGCCGGAACTCGATTGGGGCAAGCTGACCGAAGAGCTGCTCAAACAGCAATTAAGGCAGCGGCTCCAGGAAGGCCTTGAAGAATTGCTCAAGTAGAAAAGGCCACATAGAAAAAAATTGTGGTATATATAAATAATGTTTTGGAAAGGAATGAGGATGTTTAAAAACATTTTAACCACGCCTACTGCTCAGCTTGGTAAAGCAGGGCGGTTTGCGGTCTTTCAAATCAAGCTGTGGTCGCACTGTGCCCGGCTTTTGAGAAAGAACCACTCCGGCCGGCAGGCTGCAGCGCTGTCATATCACACCATCTTCGGAATTGTTCCTCTTGCTATAGTTATGCTTTTGATTTTCCAATCGTTTCCAGCGTATAGTGATGTCGGCGAGAAACTAAAAGCTTTTGTCTACGACCAGGTTCATCTCTCTAACATTCGGTATCCCGACCCTCAGAACGCCGACCAGACTATTAAGATTACTGAACACCTTGACAGAGTAGTTGCGAACTTTTTCACAGGGGCAGGTAAAGGCACGATTACATTGATTAGCGTAATAATCGTGATATGGGTTGCATTGTCGTTATTATCAACAATAGAGAGGGCGTTTAATAGTATATGGCATGTTGCCAGAGGTAGGAGTTTTTTGCACCGAATGATTAACTACTGGGCCCTTCTAACGCTTGGACCTCTGTTGGTTGGGGTCGGTATTTACATTGCCGCACGATACACTGCCGTTGGGCAAATTCAAAAAACCATTCTGTCGCATATGGGTCCTGCTATTTTATCGTACATAGTAGCGACTGTTGCATTCTTCCTGCTTTACTTTGTTCTGCCGAACACGAAGGTTCAGGCAAAAGCGGCCATCTGGGGTGCAATTGTAGCAGCTTTGGTTTGGAGTTTTGCCAAGTGGGGCTTTGGCCAGTACGTCACGGAATTTATACCATATAGCAGGCTTTATGGTGTTCTCGGCCTTGTGCCGTTAGGTGTTTTATGGATTTATATAACCTGGCTTATCGTGCTGTTTGGCCTGCAATTGACATTTACAACTCAACATCTGAAAACACTCGATGCAGCAGAGATTGTCGCTGCCAAATCTGTCCTGAGCGGAGTCGAAGGAAAAACAGAGGAATACTTCATAGCAAATGACCTTACCGCCATCAATATCGTCAGGGAGATTGCCGCCGGATTTGAAGCTAATCAAGCTCCGGTTTCGCAGGAAGTTGTATGCAGTAAATTAAATGTCCCTGCTGAGTTCGGCGAAAAAATCCTTAACCATCTTGTCAACAGCGGTCTTATCGTCAGGACCTCCGACCCTCGTACAGGTTTTATGCCCGCAAAAGACCCGGCAAATATCAAATTGTCCGACATTGCCGAAGCCGTAACAGCAGTAAGTTTTGCCCAGCCCGCCCTGAGCGGAGTCGAGGGGCCCGCCCTGCCTGCCCTGCGTAGCTTTAGCGAAGCGGGGAGCGAGGCCGAAGGGTCAACGACCGACCAGCTGGCTGATTTACAACAAATAGTTCAGACTCAGCGAAACAATTTGGCCCAACACAATCTAAAGCAAATCCTGCCCGCTGCGACGCATCGCGGCGAGAGTTCTGAGAAAGAAAATTAAAGCAGATTAATCAAAGTGTTTGTGGCATTATAAATAAAAAACGCTCCAAAGCCAATCAGTGCCACCGAGCAAAACCGCAAAACAATTCGCTGGCTGCGTGGGCCGAATAAGCCCGTACCTTTGAAGCTTGCCCACGACAATATCTGTAACCATACAAAATCACATAGCCAGTGGATGATAGCAAATAATACGAAGGCCCATATCCCAAGACCAGTTGCAGTAGTGGCCAGCGTCAATCCCACGGTAGCCCACCATAACAAAAAATAGGGATTCCCTCCCGATAACACTATGCCGGCTGCTATAGGGCCGCTTCTGGTAATTTTCACGTCTTGCACAGCCCGCCCTGAGCGAGGCCGAAGGGCTTCATTTTTTAAGCCGCTTAACATTTTGATTGCCATAAACAGCAAAAATACCCCTCCAGTTAGGCCGATGAAAATTTTTATATAAGATGAGCTCAGGAGTTTATCCAGCCCCAATATGATTAGAATCATCAATGGAAATTCGATAATCGCGTGCCCAATTGCAATAAGTGCTCCGGCGAACCGGTTATTTGTCCCCATCGCAATCGCAGCCGCTGTCATCGGCCCGGGAGACATCACACCTGAAAATGACACCCCAACTGCCGTAATCAAGAAAAAGAATAACTCCATTAAGCCACTGCTCACTCTCCGATGATTTTTACTAAAACCCTCTTTTTTCTCTTGCCGTCGAACTCTCCGTAGAAGATTTGCTCCCAGGGCCCAAAATCAAGCTTGCCGTTGGTTACGGCCACGACTACTTCTCTGCCCATAACACTGCGTTTCAAATGTGCATCGGCGTTATCCTCGAAGCCGTTGTGCCGATACTGCGAGTACGGCTTCTCGGGCGCCAGTTTTTCCAGCCAGACCTCGAAGTCCTGATGCAGACCCGGCTCATCATCGTTTATAAAGACGCTGGCGGTAATATGCATAGCGTTACAGAGCACAAAGCCCTCTTTGATGCCGCTTTCTTCAAGACATGCTTCAATCTGCGGCGTAATGTTAATATACTCTCTTCTATTTTTCGCATTGAACCAGAGCTCTTTTCTGTAGCTTATCATAACTTTTTTCTCCAGTAATTTTTATCCGCCGGACGTACGGCTGATTTATCGCTTTTGCGATTTTAACACGTTTTGCTTTGTGCTGAAAATATCATCTTGAAAATTTCTTCATCACCCATTATTTTAGCATGTAGGGGCGGTTCGCGAACCGCCCCTACTACGTTGAAAATTATGTAATTTGACATTTTTCATTTAGGAGAAAGCAAATGACGGACAAGAAAGCAGACCTGGCCGGCCCGGGCATCGGCGACTATGCCGAGTTAGAGAAAATCCTCCCGCAGGATTATAGTTCCCTTCTGACGCCAAAAGAAACTCAGATTGCCACTTACGCTGTAAAAGACTATATCGAGGAAAATCTCTGCAAAGAGCTTAATCTGATTCGCGTCACTGTTCCTCTTATTGTCGATGTTGAAAGCGGTGTAAATGACTACCTCGACCGTGACGGCTCACGCACTCCAATCGGGTTCCATATCTCAAATGACTATAATAAGAACCCCATCGATGCCGAGGTTGTCCAGGCCGCAACCAAATGGAAGCGTATGGCCTTAAAGCAGTTCGGTATGAAAGTTGGCGAAGGTCTGCTCACCGATATGCGGGCAGTGCGAAAGGACTACTTTCTCGACCACGACCATAGTGCTTACGTGGACCAGTGGGACTGGGAGCTGGCTATCACCGAAGAGCAGCGAAACCTAAAGTTATTGCGCGAAGTCGTAGAAAAAATCTGGAAGGTCATCAAAGGAGCCGAGACCCATGTCCAGGAGATGTTCCCCCGGTTAAAGACCGACAAGTACCCAAACCTGCCAGATGAGCTAACCTTTATTCACGCCGAAGAGATACTCGATAAATTCCCCGATATGCCCCGCAAGCAGCGCGAAACCGCCATTGTGCAGGAATACCCTGCCGTCTTCATAATCGGCATCGGCTGGGTCCTCAAGGATGGCTATCCACACGAAATGAGGGCTGCTGACTACGATGACTGGGTAACAGAAACAACTTCCGAGGACGCAAGGCCGATGCACGGCCTAAACGGCGATATCCTTGTCTGGAATCCCGTCACCAAACGCCGACACGAGCTGACCTCTATGGGCATTCGAGTTAACGCAGAGACGCTCAAAAAGCAGTTGGAGATTTCAGGCCAGCTTGATTTCCTAAAATTGCCATATCACCGGGCCATCATCAACAATGAGATTCCTCTGAGCATCGGCGGAGGCATCGGCCAATCCCGCACGTTTATGCTTCTATTGAAAAAGGCCCACATCGGCGAAGTCAGCGCCACCGTCTGGCCAAAAATACTAAAAGATATGTGCAAAAAGAAAAACATCCACGTCATAGATTAAGCGACGGCCTGCTCTTTTCAATACTGCTCAGGGATAAAAATCGGGTACATTGGGTTTGTTATTGGGGTGGGATTATTTTGACGTTTGAGCTTGCCCCTGAAAATAAATTGGGGCTTACTTTTAGTCCTGCCAGGTTCCTAAGGGTACTTTAACAGCTTTGGATGCTTTTGCCCGCCGTCCTGTCTTGCGTCGGGAGGCGCGAGAGCCGGCAGATTGCTTAAGCGATTGAGGCTTAACCACTTTACGGTAGCCCAGGGCCGTTATCACCTCAAGGACTTCGGTCCAGGTTGGAAAAGGTCTTTGATTTTTTCTTTTGTATTCATCAATAGCCATAAGAAAGTCGAATTGCTCATCGGACATTTGTCCTTCTTCAGCGGCTTTTCGCTCATCACTTAGTCGTTTGCCTGGTCCTCGCTGAAGGTCCAGTCCCAAACGCCGGTCAACGACATTTTGTCTGCGGTCTTGACCGTTACGGCGGTCTATTGGAAGTTCTTTATCCATTTTTATTATATCCTGTAGTTTTTTGTTTTTTCAGTCATAAAAGGGATTCGGATTTTGCTATATTGCAAAATCCGAATCCATATTTAATTATCAGCCCGGCAAAACTTGTCTGACGACAGGCAAGATTTGTCCGAGCCGGCTGCCTTGCCATTGGCCCCTCTGCTTTATTGCTTGACTCCCCATCGGGGCAGGCGAAAGCAAAAACAGGGGCTCAAAACTCATCCTCAAAAAGCTGGCTGTCGAAATCATCTTCTTCCTCCTCTTCTAATGCGAAATCATAGAAGTCGTCGTAGGCATCCTGCGACTCAATTACGACATGTGCTTCATCGAGGTAATCTTCGGGAACCATAACAGCGATGTCTTTAGAACCTATCGACTGTTCATCCGGTTCGTTAACGACCACAGGGATATCGTTGACTTTTAGGAGGCTTTCATACTCTCTGGCCTGCTCCAAATCCGAAGTTACAGTCACGACAACAAGCCCTTGTGGATTGGCCTGTGCTTTTTGAGTTTTTTTGGAACGCTTTGCCATTTTATCTCTCCTCAGCAAACCTGCTTAGGTCATACTCAATATATCCTAACTAAGCTAATATTGGTTCTGAAAAATCGCTCGTCCCACCATTCTAAGGGGGCAGCACTCGTCCACATATCTTCGTCAAAATGAACCGACTAAATTATTAAAAATTGCAAGCCCCAATTCTGTTTCGGGGTCAAGCTCATAAAAAGTGTAATTTATCGGTTGTTTTTTCGCTTACAACCACTTTTTTGCCTATCGGCTCTCTGAGAGCATAAATTTAGCGTTTCAAAAGATTTTTTTGTTGCAAATTTTCTTGCTTATGTGTAATAACAGGCCTTGGCAATGTGCCGGGTGGCACGGGCTTCCAGCCCGTGGAAACACGGACTATTAGAATTTTAACTTTTTTAGCTTGGAGGTTTTTACCTATGGCAAAGGGAAAAGAGTCTTTAGTTGTGGCCAGTAAAGTCAAGGCCTACATCAGGAGCAAGAAAATGATGACATCATCTGATGCGCTCGGGGCGCTCAATGATAAAATCTACGGTATTCTTGATGGTGCCATTGCTCGGACCAAGGCCAATCGTCGCAGCACAGTTAAGCCTCAGGACCTGTAGGTCATTAGAGGTTCTTGTAGTATTTTATTTCTGACAGGATGGATTTGCTGTGCGATAACATCTTTTGGTTGCGTATCTTACGTTTGCGACAGCGTTTTTAACCGAGGCCGTCCCGCACCAATTGCCGCGACTCGACTGAGCTTGTTGAAGTCTAACCAGAGCTTCTATTACTGCTACTGCACAGGGCTTTGATAACCCGATACAGCTCAATTGGTGCGGGACAGCTTTTTAATTGAATATGCACATTTTCAAGAGCAGCAATACACAGCATTTATGACCTGTCCTGCTATGATTTGTGCGCGTGTTTTCGCAAAGAAGTCATTAGTCAACGCTTGGCTATTGGCCTATAAAATACTGGTTATCAGTGCCAAAACTCACTTTTTTTAGAAATTTATTGAACATATCTGCCTAAAAACCCGATTTATAATAACAGGGAACAAGGCAAACGTAGCATTTTTAGCCTGCTCGAAGTTAAGGTTGCATAATTTCTTGCCGATAAAGTGGTTACCAACGATGGACAGCACCATTAGGCGGTCAGGAACTTTAGATTTGGCTAGTTGTAACATTAAATTGAAGAGGAACAATCTGCCATAACATCTTCGGATGTAGATAGTTATGAAATTGAACCGACGGGGGAATGTATGAAGATTTTCATGTTGGGCTGGGAGTTTCCTCCGTTTATCAGCGGCGGATTGGGCACAGCTTGCTATGGACTTACGAAGGCATTAGACCAGCTTGGAATAAGCGTAACTTTTGTTTTGCCAAAAATTGTTGATAGCGAATATGCTACTCATGTTAAGCTGCTAACCCCTGGTTCCCAGGTGTCCGCTGCATCCTTCAAATTCGGTGAGCTAAAAAATGTAAAATTCCACGCAATCGACTCCCCGTTACAGCCGTATTCAACCCCTGATGTTTACCAGCAGCGTATCGAAGAAAATTTGAGACGAAAACAGCAAATCCGTGGTGGCTTTGTTAGTTCAGCCAGTCAGCTTTTTGGCGGCATGCATTATAGCGGCGATATGTATGCTGAGGTCTGTCGTTATGCTGCCGTTGCTGCTGGATTAGCCAGAGATGAGCAGTTTGATATTGTTCATGCGCATGACTGGATGACATACCCTGCGGGAATTGCGGTGGCCCAAATGAGTGGAAAGCCGCTCATTGTACATATTCATTCAACCGAATTTGACCGCAGTGGTGAGCACGTGCACCAGATGATTTATGACATCGAGCGGGAAGGTATGGAGCATGCTGATAAGGTAATCGCGGTTAGCCATTACACCCGCAGCATTATAATCAGCCGCTACGGCATCAGCGGTGATAAAGTTGAGGTTGTGCATAACGGTGTTGACCTCAATGACCATTGGCCTTTGGCGGAAACCGGTATCAATAAAGATGAGAAAATTGTCTTATTTTTAGGCCGAATTACAATGCAGAAAGGCCCTGAGTATTTCCTGCGGGCGGCCAAGAAGGTTCTTGAAGTAATGGATAATGTTAAGTTTGTTATGGTTGGCTCTGGCGATTTGATGTATCGAGCGGTTGAGATGGCGGCAGAGCTTGGCATAGGCCACAAGGTCCTATTCACCGGCTTTTTGCACGGTGAGGATGTCCGCAGGATTTATAGGTCGGCCGATTTATATGTGATGCCGTCGGTATCGGAGCCGTTTGGAATTGCTCCGCTGGAGGCACTGGATAATGATGTCCCTGTCATTATAAGTAAACAGAGTGGAGTATCAGAAGTCTTGAGACATGCTTTGAAAGTTGACTTCTGGGATGTCGACGAGATTGCCAACAAGACTGTAGCGGTGCTGAAATATCCTCCGCTGGAGATGACGCTGAGAAGTCACGGCAATTTTGAGGTAAGGAAGCTGCGCTGGAAAGATTCAGCGGCAAAGTGTGTGAAAATTTATGAACAGACTATGGTCGCAGTTTAATCGCATCGCGCATGATGTGTGATGGTTCGTTTGTAATACACTTTTACGAGATACGACAATGCCTTCAGTATGTTTCTATTTTCAGGTGCATCAACCCTTGCGGTTAAGGCACTATACGGTATTTGACAAAAACGACCAATATTTTGACGATTATAAGAATGCTTTCATCTGCAGGAAGGTGGCAAATAAATGTTATCTTCCGACAAATCGATTGCTGCTGGATATAATACGGCGATTTGAAGGCAGGTTTAAGGTAGCATACAGCATAACCGGTGTATTACTGGAGCAGTTTCAGCGGTTTTCACCGGAGGTTATGAGTACCTTTGATGCCCTGGCGGAAACCGGCTGTGTGGAATTCCTCGCTGAGACATATTATCACAGTTTGAGTTTTTTATATTCACGGGATGAATTCATAGAGCAGATCAATAAGCACGTCGAGGCCATTGACCGTTTTTTTGGCCAAAAACCGAAGATTTTTAGAAATACAGAACTGATATACAATAACGATTTGGCTGCTCTTATCGAGTCTATGGGAAGATTCGATGCGATAATGACCGAAGGAGCAGACCATATCCTTGGCTATAGAAGTCCAAATTTCATTTACCGGCCGAAGGGCTGTAGTAAATTGAAGCTCTTGCTGAAGAATTATTCTCTCAGCGATGATATTGCCTTTAGGTTTTCTAATCGTGATTGGCCTCAGTGGCCGTTGACGGCGGATAAATTCGCTCGTTGGATAAGCGATGTTAATGGTAATGGAAATGTGGTCAACCTGTTTATGGATTATGAAACATTCGGTGAGCACCAGTGGGCTGATACCGGAATATTTGATTTTATGCGGCATCTGCCCGATGAGATTCTAAAACATCCGGACAACAATTTTAAGACACCCAGCGAGGTAGTTCAATGTTATGAGCCTGCCGACACCGTTGATGTGCCGCACATCATTAGCTGGGCTGATACTGAGAGGGACATATCAGCTTGGCTTGGAAACGCTATGCAATCCAATGCCATTCATGAGCTTTATCGCCTTGAAAAGAGAATCAAAAAAACAAAAGACGATAATATCATTGCGGACTGGCGAAGATTGCAGGTGTCAGACCATTTTTATTATATGTGCACGAAATACTTTGCTGATGGCGATGTGCATAAATACTTTAATCCTTATGACTCGCCTTACGATTCTTATATAAACTTTATGAACATATTGGATAATCTGCACAGCCGGTGTTTTAAGCACGCCTGTAGTGCATAACGTTTGGCGTATATCTGCTTATTATAATATGCCCTATTCGGGGGGAAACGGTGTTAACAACTGCACAAAAAGCCGATGATACAGCGATTGTCTCCACATTGCCGAGCAGTCCAAGTATTGAAGACTTGCTGGCCAAGGAATGGTTATTGACTAATGAACGTGGAAGCTACGCTTCATCAACGATTATTGGCTGCAATACCAGAAGATATCATGGCCTGCTCGTCGGCTCGCTTAATCCACCTACCAACAGGATAATAGCACTGTCGGCCTGTATGGAGATGGTGATATCTGAGCAGAGGGTTTTCAATCTTTCCACATTTGAGTTTCCCGACAAATTCGCCCCGCAGGGCTTTGACTATGTAAAGTGTTTTCGCCAGGATACGGGTGTGCATTTTTATTATGAACTGGATGAAATTCAGCTGACCAAATCTATATATCTTGTTCGTGATACTGATACAGTTGCATTGGTGTATGATTTTGCCCTACCGCGTCGGATTAAAGAGCACGTGGACTTCGTTTTGCGCCCATTTGTGGCTTTGCGTGATTTCCACGCCCTGCAGAAATCTTATGCTCCGTTGTGTTCGAGCTGGCTTGGCAGTGCTTTGCTTGTTCGCTATGATACGTCGCACAGTTGTAAGTTGCTTTTGAGTTGTCCGTCTGCGAATTTTGAAAAAGATGAGCAGTGGTGGTTTAATTTCGTATATCGAAATGACAGAGAAAGGGGACAGGACTTTGCCGAAGATTTGTGGACGCCCGGCTTTTTTAAGTGCCGTATAGACTCGCCGACCAGAATTATTCTCTGGGCGAACCTGAGCACCCGCTCCAATCCTGTGGATATGACTGGTGCCGACATTGATATGGTTCGCAGAGAGCTGCTCACCCATCAAAGCAGTATCTTGAACGGTACTCTAAAGAGAAAAGATAGACGGCTCGCAATTCTTTATTTGGCTGCCGACCGGTTTGTTACAAAGCGCCAGACAGACCACACCGTAAGGACCACTATTTTAGCTGGATTTCCGTGGTTTGCAGACTGGGGCAGAGACGCTTTTATTGCTTTGCAGGGCTTGTTGCTTTCGACCGGCAGGTTTGAAGAGGCAAAGTCGGTTTTGACCACCTTCGCCCAGGCGGCCGATGAAGGTATGATTCCGAGTCGCTTCGATGACAATAGCGATACTACTTACTTTAATAGTGTCGATGCCTCTCTTTGGTTTATAAATGCAGCTTTTCAATACTTAAACGCTACCGGCGATTCGAAGGCATTCACGGAGGAGCTCCTGCCGGTAATCCGCTGGGTTATGGACTCTTACTATAAGGGCACACGCTTTTGCATCCACGCCGATGATGATGAGCTTATAACCGCAGGCAGCAGCGATACGCAGCTCACCTGGATGGACGCCAAATATGACGGCGTCGCCTTTACGCCTAGGTACGGCAAGGCGGTCGAGGTAAATGCCCTGTGGTATAATGCGGTTTGTAATCTCGCCCAGTTTTATGCACAGCGTGATGTAGATGCGGCGAAACATTACAAGGCTCTGGCCGATAGAGTTGCGGCAGGTTTCTGTGAATTGTTCTGGAACGAGCGTAAAGGGTACTTAAACGACTGTATTTTGCCGGATGGTTCGGTTGATGACAGTCTTCGCCCGAACCAGCTCTTTGCTGTTTCACTTGCCTTTAGTCCTTTGTCGGCTCAGCAGCAAAAGTCGGTCGTGGATGTGGTGCAAAAAGAGCTGCTGACCCCTTACGGCCTGCGCACGTTAAACGTTCAGGACAGCCGCTATAAAAGCACATACACCGGCCCACAGCAGCAGCGTGATGAGGCCTATCACCAGGGCACAGTTTGGCCGTTTCTGATTGGGCCGTTTGTTGAAGGCTATTTGAAAGTTAATGGTTCCAGCCGAAAAAGTAAGAAAAAAGCTGCCGAATTTATCGAGCCGTTGTTGCAGCATCTGACTGACGAAGGCTGCCTCGGAAATGCCTGCGAGATATTTGATGGTGATGTCCCTCATAAGCCTCGTGGTTGTTTCGCACAGGCCTGGAGCATCGGCGAATTGGTTCGGGCATATCATTTGATTCACAGTTAAAATTCACAGAGCCGCGACCGTAAGGGAGCGGTCATTTTTTCCATCATCAAAACTCTTTTGCCATTTGTTTGGCCTTTTCGGTAGCTTCATCTCGTTTTTGTTTTGCCACCTCAGGCCCGGCCGCGAGGGTAGGTTCAACCACGAGCGAGCGAATATCGCTAAAGCCGATAAATGCTAATATCAATTCGAGATATTTTTTTTGCAAATCGAATGCTTCCGCCCCGGAACTAGGTTTGTATTCACCGCCGCGTGCGTATGCGATAAAGATTGGCCTATTTTTTACTAATCCTTCGTAGCCGCCATCTTTATTGACGGTAAAAGTGTAGCCCGGCTGAAGGATAATATCTATGTATTGTTTCAACCGGTAGGGGATTGAGAAGTTCCACATCGGCACCGCTAAAACGTATTTATCCGCAGATTTGAATTCTTCGATTACGGAGACTATTTCTCCCCATATCTTTTTGTCCTCTGCAGAATGTTCTTTATTGTGCATTATTTTGTATTTTGCACTGGCCGCCTTGAAATCGAACTCCGGAAGCTTCTTTTCGAAAAGGTTTATCGTTTTGATTTTGTCGTTTGGATGGCTTTGTTTGTATGATTCGACAAATGCCTCCGCGACAGCTTCTGAGTATGAAAGCTCACCCATCGGCGACGCCTTGAGATATAGTAGATTACTCATAACATTCTCCTTCCGACCCCTTGTCATTGCGAGTGAAGTCCTGAGCCTGCCGAAGGGCGAAGCAAAGCAATCTCATCAATTTCAAATCTTAAATCTCAAATCTTTTTCAGTATGACAGCGGCTGTTTGTCCGCCGTAGGTGTAGCTGCAGCACAGGGCATAACGAATCTCTGCCTGTCGCGGCTCAGTTTTAATATTCAAATTACAGCCGTCAGCTTTTTTATCGCAGTTTTTCGCAGCAGGTATTTTCCCATTGGTCATCGCGCAAACCGCGGCAATAACATCAAGTGCCCCCGCAGCAGCGCCGGTATTACTCAGCATACTTTTAGTCGGCCAGACAGGGATATTAGCCGCTGCATCACCAAGAGCTGTCTGGATTGCCGTTGCTTCAGCCAAATCATCGTCGGCTATCCCTGTGCCGTGAGGGATAATCAGGTCCAAATCCTCCGGCTGGATTTGTGCATCTGCCATCGCTTTTTCTATCGCTATCTGAATGCCTTTGCCGTTTGGTTCGAGATGTTCGTATGCTGGATTGATATTATTGCTGTGGCCGAGACCTGCTACTTCGGCATAAATTTTTGCACCTCGTTTTTGTGCGTTTTGCAGGTTTTCGAGTATTATTACTCCTGCTGCTTCACCGAAAACAGAACCCTTTGCATCGGCATCGAAGGGTCTGCAAGCCGACGTTGGGTCGTCGTTATTTTCGCAAGTAGTTCTTTTAAGCAGACACTGGCGAATCATAACAATAGGATTTACCTTCGCTTCGGCGCCGCCGGTAAGGGCAGTGTCACTGCCGCCGCGGCCGATTATCTGCGATGCTTCGCCTATCGCCAGATGTGCAGAGGCCTCGGCGCAGGTGATAGAGTTGCTGGGGCCTTGAATATCATGGATTATACCTATATGGCAGGCAAGCATATTCGGCAGATATTTTAATAACCATAAAGGCGTTACCATATCAAGGCCATCTTTGCCCCACTTATGAATATCGAATTTACCATCGGTAATGCTTGCTGCTACCGCAGGAGCTAACTCAACCAAATCACAGCTGATTAGCCCGGCACCGAGATTGATTGCCACACGCTCCGGGTCGACCCGGCCTTCGCAGCCGCTTCGGCGGAGTAGGCTATTGACGTTTTCCGGGTCGCCTGTGGTGAGCGCAGTCGAACCGATGCCTTTTGTGATAAGCCCGCTGTCGGTCAGAGCTTCGTGTGCTGCAATGACCGCCAGTTCGATGTCTCTGGACATCAGTTTGGTGGCCTTGCGATGTGTCTTTGGTACGTATTGTTGTATTTTGTATTCCGGGACTTGGCCGGCTAATTTGCAGCTAAAGCCCACAGGGTCGAATGCTGTAATTTTATCTATCCCACATCTGCCGGCGCAGAGGCCGTCCCACATATCGCCAACGCTTAATCCGAGCGGACTTATTGCACCCAGGCCGGTTATTACTACACGAGCCGAACTCACTACTTTTCCTCCGATTTTGACTCGCTGGGATTGGCATTATCTAAAAGCACATCTCGCAGGAGTGATTCGAACATGCCTGTGAACACGAAGTTTTCTTCGGGAAATTTTTTACCGGCAAGATTCTGGTCTATGTGGCTGAACATCAAATCAATCTCGGCTATTAGCTTATCCGAGCTTGTAATCTTGCCGGTTGTACTTGCCGCTTCCGGAGTAATAGATTCGATTTCCGCTTCCAGCTTTAAGGTATCGCCCGGCTTTACATAGTGGAAAAAGACAGCTTTTTTTATCTTTGCAAGGATAACCTTTTCCTGGAATTTTTTTGCCTCGCCAACGAGTATCCCTGCTGTCTGGGCCATTGCCTCAATCATCAAGCACTCCGGCATTACAGGAAATCCCGGGAAATGGTCGTGCAGGTGCTCTTCCGCAAGCGTTACATTCTTAATAGTAACAGCTCGCTTGCCGCTTTCGAACTCGATAAATTTATCTATCCAAATCCAGCGCATTTTACGCTGGGGCGCCTTTTGCCCCACACCAAAACTGATGACCTGCCTATATTATTTAGCGGCAGGCTCTTTGTCAGTAGTCCTGCCGCTAATATTTCAAAAGCCCCCTGTGCTACTAAGCAGCGTTTAGCTTGGCTTCGATGTAATTTACAATCGCGCCGACAGTAAACAAATTACCTAATTTATTGATATCAGGGTCGTTCTCAAATGTTGACAGGTCAATATGCGGTATTTTTTGCCTCAGCTCATTCAACCCTGTTTCGGTCAGTTTTCCGTTGCTGATAAATCCAGAATTATTCATCAGACTCTCAGCAGGGAATAACTCTTCCCTCGGGATTTTTATTCCGAACGCTTTCTCTAATCGAAACACTATGTCCAAAAAGTCGATGCTCTCGGCCCCAAGGTCTCTCATTAAGGCCGAATCAGTTCTAACTTCATCGTCGTCTACTCCTAAAGCATCGACTAAGACTTCCTGAACCTTGCCGAATACTTCATCCCGATTCATTGCCATATTTCTACCTCTCGTACTTTTAATCTTGTAATAATCTTTTTCTACGCTCTTTGTTTTAATTTTTTCTTTTGTAATTACTTCTTTGTGTTCCTCTGTGGCTATTCTTTAATGCCGCAATAGTTTCCAGCGTTTTTTCATATTTTCAATGACCTTGGCATCTACATCTGCCAGAGCCGAATTTTCGTCAGCGAGGTTAAAGTGCCTTAATCCAAACTTTACCTCGACGATTCGTTCGTCGCCTGATAAACCGAAGCCGACAAAGCTACTGATGTTTTCTTCGATAGTCTTGGCCTGAACAGTATATTCTATCTGTGCGCCAGGCGACAAAAAACTTTTATATCTTACATTTCTTGCCTCTTCAAGCAATATCATACTATGGGCAAAATTCTCTGTCTCTCGAACCAGCCAGGATGCTGATTCAATCAATCCTTCCAGCAGCAATACCCCCGGTAGTACCGGAAAAGTGGGAAAATGGTCAGATAGATATTCCTCAGCCAGGGAAACGTTCTTGACTGTTTTTATCTGTTTGCCGCTGTCTAATGAAACAACTTTGTCAATTAGTATAAATCTCATAGTACAAGTCGCCGACGCTCCAAAGCTATGGCGACGGAGCGATGTTACAATCTATTAATAAAAACTTGGGTTTTTGGTATTGTAGTCAGATAAAACTTTTTTTCCAGTCTTTTTTCGCTTTTTTTGTTTTCTTAACCACGGATTTACACTCGTCTCGGCGAAGACGCTCCGAGCCGTAGCCGGACCGATTTCGTTGATTTTTATCTATATTTAACTTGTGCCCCAGGTATTCGAGAAATCTGTGGCCAAAACAGTGGTTGAAAGAGGAAAGGCATTACTTGTTTTCTTCGATGGCCTGTTTGGCAAGGGCGGCGGCGCCGATTATGCCGGCGTCTTCGCTCAATGTTGCAAAGCAAATTTCTACAGTCTCTTGCCTTAAGGCCCAGATGTGCTCGTTAAAATAATCCTTTATCCGGTTCAACAAAACATCTCCAGCAGCAATCATACCACCTGCGAAAACAATGCGGGCCGGCTCGGTGCTGTGCAACATGTTAATACAAACCAGCGCAAGGGCTTTGGCGGTCTCGTCGGTTATCTGTTTAGCTAATTTGTCACCGGCTTTTAGATGGTCGTAAACATCCTTGCAGGTGATTTCACCTTTCTCGTCGATGACCTTTTTCAGACTTGAAGGCTGACCTTTTTCAACGGCCTCGGTAGCCCTTTTTGCGGTATTTGTCGCCGAGGCATACGCTTCGACGCAGCCCCTTTGGCCGCAATTGCACAATCTGCCTTCGGGATAGATTATGATATGGCCAAGCTCAGCAGCATTATCACCAGCCCCAGCCAGTAGTTTCCCTTTATTGATAATGCCGCCGCCAATGCCGGTACCCAGCGTGAAAAATACCATATCCTCAACATCTTTTCCCGCACCGGCGGCAAATTCACCGAAGCAGGCAACATTGGCATCGTTCTCGAAAACGATTGTTTTTCCGCCTAATTTGTCACTGAGCATCTGGCGAACAGCGATGTTTCTGAAAGTTGGGAAATTCGTGGCAGCTTCGATGATTCCTTCGCTGTATTTAGCCGGGCCTGGACAGCCAAGGCCGACTGCAGGCACATCCGCCATAGTAAAACCGGCTTTGGCTACGGACCGCTCGGCTGCTTTGGCCATATTCTCTATTATAGTATTGGCGTCTTTCTCGGACTCTGTAGGCGCCGATATCTTGGCTAAAATTTTTAACTGCGAATCGAAACAGCCAACCTTTATAAACGTTCCGCCTAAATCAATACCGACAAAAAGCTTACTCATTGCTTTGTTCCGAAGATTTTCAAATCTTGATTGTTACTACTCTGCGAAGTACGAGCGTCAGACAAGTTCAATCCAGATATCCAAAGGGGTGTTTGTTGTGCCATTTCCAGGCGGTATCTACTATTTTTTCGAGCTCCGGCAATTCGGTTTTCCAGCCAAGCTCCTTCATTGCCTTTGTTGCGTCCGACGTCAAAACTGGTGGGTCACCAAGCCGACGGCCTGATTCAACCACCTTAAAATCTTTGCCGCTGACCTTTTTAACTGTATCAATAACCTCTCTGACAGAATAGCCCTTTCCGTTGCCCATGTTGTAGATAAGTTCGCTGCTTTGTTCAAGTTTATCCAGTGCCAGCAGATGGGCCCTGCACAAATCGTCAACGTGAATATAGTCCCGAATGCAGGTGCCGTCCGGCGTGGGATAGTCGGTTCCATAGATAGTGATATGTGGAAGTTTTCCCATTACTGTCTTGATAACCCGCGGAATTAGATGTGTTTCAGGACGATGGTCCTCGCCGAGAGTGCAGTTGCTCCCGGCACCGGCGGCATTGAAATAGCGCAGAGATGCATACCGAAGTTTGCCCGTTTGATTCTGGTAATGGCACATCGTTTCAACAGCCAACTTGGTTTGGCCGTAAGGATTGATTGGCTCTTTCGGTGCATCCTCAGTAATCGGCACCTGTCTGGGTACGCCGTATACCGCGGCACTGCTGCTGAAAACAAATTTCTCTACCGTCATCTCCTGCATTGCTGAAAGCAGGTTCTGAGTGTTGGAGACATTGTTTTGATAGTACTTCAAAGGAGCTTGTGCCGATTCAGCAACTTCAATCAGGCCGGCAAAGTGCATTACCACTTCGATGTTATATTTGCGTAGTGTCTTGACGAGTAACTGGTAATCAGCTAAATCACCTTTGATAAACTCAGCGGAGCCGACTGCGGCCATATGGCCTTTGCTGAGATTATCAAAGACAATCGGCTCATGGCCTTGGGCAGTTAGCATTGCCGTCATGTTACTGCCGATGTATCCGGCACCGCCGCAAACTAATACTTTCACTTTTTGTCCCCCGTCGCTCGTGACTCGTGGCCCGTTTTGGACACGATTTGTTTTTCGATTCTTTTTAGAACTTTCGTTGCAAGCTGTTCATCCTGGCCCAGATTGACCCAGGTGGCAGCTACTTCGCGGTCAGAACGTAGTTGAAGCCTCTGTTTCGAATCAGAACTGTCTGTAAACATTCCAGCTGCGTGCGCCCTGCTGGTGGATTGGCGCTGCGGCAGGGATAATCTGTATACCTGTACATCGCAGTCGATGCACAGTTTTTCTTCGTCCCGGCTGACATTTAATTCGACAATCCTTCTAATAGTGTGCAGGTTTGCTAAAGCTGCGGTTTCGTCGCCGACGTTGTCCTTGCGCCAGAATTCGAAGAATTGTGCACCCGGCAGTGGTTTAGTTCTCATAAAACCAGTATCAGGGTCGGCTTTGTCGATAGTAAAGTGCATTTTGACCAGAACATCTTCGGCTGCTTGCATTGCCACTGCCTTATCCATATCCGGCACGCATATTTGCTCGACTACCTCATATTGCTGCTGCTTGGCACATCCAGCCAATATGATTGCACAAGCTATAAAGGCGTAATGGACTTGGCCATGCCTTGCGGCAGAGTACTTTTTATTCTTCATTTCAGGTTCTCCCGAATTTCGGCTGATTATATAGCCAGTGCGCTTTTAACTCAAGAAGGAATTGCTTTTTTCAGGGAAATCGAGACGTATTTGGATATTTTCTAAATCAGTTAGCCGGTTTTTTATCCGCCTTCGCAGTCGCCGACGCTCCAAAGCTATGGCGACGGAGCGAAGACCACGGCTTTTAGCCGTGGACGCCGTCGTCCATAGCCGGACTTTGGCGTCGGACGATGAATGCGAAAAGGATAACCCTCCGAAGCCTTGTGCGTAGGAGGGTATGCTTCGGCGGATTCCGCCGACCTCGCTCCGCCGAAGCGGCTACGCAAAGGCGAGAGCGATGGATGTACCACGGGCTCGGCCCGTGGGGCTCCATTTGGAGCACCAGGCAAAGAAAGGCAAGCTTTAGAGATTGACGGCAATTCCTCGGCTGGCGAGGTATTCTTTCATTTGTCTTATAGTGTAATTTCCAAAGTGTGTGATTGATGCCATCAGCACCGCATCTGCGCATCCCTCAACGATTGCATCGTATAGATGTTCAAGTTTTCCTGCCCCGCCGGAGGCGATTACTGGTATATTGACTGCATCGGTAACAGCTTTATTCAGCTCGTTATCATAGCCAGCCTGTGTGCCGTCGGCGTCCATACTGGTTAATAGTATCTCTCCTGCACCTAACTTCTCGGCCTTGACAGCCCATTCGACAACATCGATGTCAGTTGGTTCTGTTCCTGCTTTTACACAGACCTGCCATTTGTCCGCCTGTTTTTTTGCTCGACGCGCATCAATGGCAAGGACGACACATTGACTGCCGAATCGCTGGGCGGCTTCTGTAAGGATATCAGGGTTTTCAACAGCAGCAGTATTTACCGAAACCTTTTCAGCTCCGCTTCGCAGAAGCTCATCGATTTGCTCAACTGTTTGTATCCCTCCTCCTACGGTGAACGGAATGAAGACATTTGCCGCGACCTTTTCTACGAGCTCAACGAGTGTTTTTCGATATCGAATGGTTGCGGTGATATCCAGAAATACAAGCTCATCGGCCCCTTCATCGCTGTATCTTGCGCCGAGTTCCACGGGGTCGCCTGCGTCACGAAGATTTAGAAAATGAACGCCCTTAACCACGCGATTATCTTTAACATCAAGACAGGGTATAATTCTTTTCGTCAGCATATTTTCAATCCCTTGCCACCAGGGTTATCTGATTTCCAATTTTTAAATTTCTTCTTTTATATAATCCGTGCAATCTGTGGCTAATTCTGCTCGCAAATTTCAGCAAAGTTCTGCAGAACCTTCAAACCTGTTTTGCCACTTTTTTCAGGATGAAATTGCGTGCCGTATATATTTGCCTTCTGGATGGAAGCCGGCATATCAAAGCCATAGTCAGTATAGGCGATTTTTGCCCGGCCGTCAGCGACATCGGCATAAAAAGAGTGTGCAAAATAAAAATGTTTTTCTTTTCCCAGTCCGGCAAATAAATCCATACCTTCGGGCAGTTCTACCAGATTCCAGCCCATATGTGGTATTACCCTGCCGGCTGGAATAGGAACAACGCTGCCTTCGACCAGCCCGAGGCCTTTGTGCCGGCCGTATTCGCTGCTTTGGTCGAAAAGCATCTGATAGCCGACACAAATACCCAAAAGCGGCTTACCTGCCAAAGCGACCTCTTTTACCCGCTCGGCAAGCCCACCCAAAGCGCTGACAGCATAGCCGAAAGCTGCAACTCCAGGCAAAACAAGACCGGCTGAGTTTTCGATTACTGCGGGATCGTTACTAAGTTGCACCTCACAACCAATATGCCGAAATGCGTTGCATACGCTCTTAACGTTACCAACATTATAATCGATAACAACTATCATATTTTATTATTTGACTCTTCATCATTTATGATGATAATAGTCGAACACAACTGTACATAAAATGGTAAATAATAATCAGGAAATAGTAAATAAAAAACTTGTAGTGAGCTTGCCTGCCCTGAGCGCAGTCGAAGAGCCGAACCTATGTGTGGAATAGTTGCCTATCTTGGTAAAAAAGCGGCGCAGCCAATCCTTATAGAGGGATTGAAGCGTCTGGAATATCGGGGTTACGATTCAGCTGGTCTTGCGCTGCTTAGTAGCGGCGCAATAAAAGTCAAAAAAACCGGTGGTAGAATTAGTGCCCTGGAAGAGATTTTAGACCCGCCTGATGCCGCTGAGACATTTGGCATCGGCCATACTCGCTGGGCGACGCACGGCCAGCCCAATACCATCAATGCACATCCACACCTGGACTACACCGGTAAAATTGCTGTCGTTCATAATGGCATTATCGAAAACTATTCCACGCTAAAGACTTGGCTGCAAAATGAAGGAGCTGATTTTGCAAGTGAGACCGATACGGAAGTGATAGCAAATCTAATTGGTTATTTTTGTACTAAAGCCGACCAGGAAGAGATGAAGCTCGGCGGACAAAACAGATTCGAATGGGCGGTTCAGCGAGCACTTCGCGAGCTGCATGGCACCTATGGCCTGGCTATCGTCTGCTCGGATTTTCCAAATATACTCATAGGCGCAAAAAAGGGCAGCCCTCTGATTTTAGGTGTCGGTGAGGATGAATACATACTGGCCTCCGATGCCGCTGCAATCGTCGAGCACACCACTCAGGTAATATACCTCGCCGACAATGAGATGGTCACCGTTACCCCGGAAGGATTTCACACCAAAACTATTGACAATGTAACCATCACCAAAGACCTGGAACAGATTGAATTCTCTCTGGAGCAAATTGAGCTGGGTGGATTCAAGCATCATATGCTCAAGGAGATTTTTGAACAGCCAAAAGCACTCAGCACTTGCATGGGTGGCAGAATCGACCGTCAGGATAATAGGATTA
>Ga0315548_1000276_pt1 | contig 48201 bp, 36 predicted proteins | sample SalMarSW160110MG_2_FD_202540 | JGI IMG/M metagenome (GOLD analysis project Ga0315548, IMG submission 202540) | Salt marsh sediment microbial communities from the Plum Island Ecosystem LTER, Massachusetts, United States - Salt Marsh Sediment SW1601-110 ... | reverse complement strand
ACCAGAATGATCGATGGCTGTCGCGAACACCTGCAATGGTCGCCGGTTTGACAGATCATATTTGGTCTTTGAGTGAATGGCTAAGTTATCCGGCTGTTCAATTATCATAGGACACAAGGCAATTTTGCAGGAGCCTTATTATTAAAGTTAGACTCCGTCACCGTCGGTTACATCTATAGCCTCATCAATCGTAACTATTGTCAAAAAAAACTTGTCTTAGGCTGCTGTCGTCCACGACGACATCGATGCCCTCGGCGGAAGCCTTTCCGCGCACCCGGCCAGAAACCTGGTAAAACAAATTGCGGTTGCGCCAGCTTGTCCGTTAAATAAGCCTTCAATATCTCATCCACAGGGCCGACTGCATAAGGCAGAACCTTGATTCCGGACGCTGTAACCATATAAGCTAAAGAACGTGAGATCGCTCCACATATAAGCACGTCAATCCCCAAGGTCTTTAACCGAGCTGCTCTTTGTGAGATTGGCTCCGGATCCATAGAAATCTCTGAACGGTTAGTTTCAGAACCGTTCTGTATTTCAAGGAGCAAAAGCCTGTGAGCGAAATCAAAGACGCTCGAAACATAGCCGTTCCATATTGGTATTGCTATTTTCATTGCAACAATCCTTCGTATGTTGTTTTCGCAAATAGCGTGCCAGGAAAGTTGAGGAAATAGGAGAAAGAATGCTAACAGAGTTTAGGCAATGATTTATGAAATGTCATAGATGCTTGGCAGCTCTTAAGAGCACCACGCAGAATTGCAAATTGCAATTATCGGCCATTGCCACCCGTTGCAATATGCAACTTGGAAGTGTGCCCGGTCTAAATGCTATTATGAATTGGATATATTGATGTTCGTTTAAGCGTAAGCTCTGGGTTTGATATCGTGCGCTTTCAGTTTGCGAAACAGCGTACTTTTATTGATGCCCAGCTCTTTTGCTGTAGCTGCCTGATTGCCCTTGTTTCGCCGCAGCGCCTCGATAATGAGAAGGATTTCCATCTGCTTTAGTGTTGTTATCTCACCAGTCTTTACTTTATCCACGCTTGAAGTTGGACAGACCGAGGCTGGCAAATGCTTCTTTTCTATTATCTCACCCTGGCACAATACGAAACAATGCTCAATTATATTCTCAAGTTCACGCACATTGCCTGGGTAGTCGTACGCCAAAAGAGTTGCCAACACTTCGTCTGTAACACAGCTAATGTTCTTATTACGCAGGCGGTTGAAGCGGCTGATAAAGTGGTTTACCAGGAGTGGAATATCATCTTTACGCTCTCGCAGCAGAGGCAGTTCTAATTTCATAACATTGATTCTATAATATAAATCTTCCCTGAACTGACCCTGTTCGACGAGTTCGCCAAGCTTTTTATTGGTTGCTGTAATAACACGAACATCGGCATTAACCGAGGAAACAGCTCCCAACGGCTCATAAGTGCGTTCCTGCAAAACACGAAGCAGTCGAACTTGCACGGCCGCAGATATGTCGCCTATCTCGTCCAAAAAGATTGTACCACCTTCAGCCATTGCAAAACGTCCGGGCTTATCTTTTTTAGCGTCTGTAAACGCCCCCGCCTTATACCCGAATAACTCAGATTCCAACAAAGTATCAGGAAGAGCACCGCAACTAACTGCGACAAAAGGCTTGTCCTTGCGGAAACTTAAATTATGAATCGCTCGAGCTAAGAGCTCCTTGCCGGTCCCGCTTTCGCTTTCAATTAAAACTGTACAATCGCTTTCGGCAACATTTGGAAGAACACTAAACAGCCTCTGCATTCGGTGATTTTGGCTAATTATATCCTCGCAGGAGTATCGGCCTTCAATTTCCTTTCGAAGCTCTTCCACTAAACTCATATCACGAAATGTTTCTACACCTCCAATAACCTTACCACTTTCATCTTTGAGCAAAGCCGTAGATATGGCAATTGCGTGTCGCTCTCCCCTGGCATCAACGATGTGGACAGCTTTGTTGATTATAGGTTTGCCGGTTGCTATTGTTTCACGCAGTGCGCAATCCGTCTCGCAAACATCCGCTCTCAAAATATCGCTGCACTTCTGCCCGAGGACCTTTGCGTAAGGAATACCCGTAATTTCCTCAGCAGCCCGATTAAACGAGGTGATCCGCCAATTTGAATCTACCGTGAAAACACCCTCGGTAATTGAGTCCAAAATAACATCTCGTTTTTGATTCTGTACCCTATTTAACATAATTTATTTGTACCACATAGGAATGATTTCCACAACAATTAGATTTTCATAACGATTGTATGTTGCGTGTTATGTGGGCAAGGCGAGTCCGCCAAAGGCGGAACATCCTTGTAGAAAGCTGGCCTCAAAACTGCTAATTCGCGAAGACTGAACTCATACGATCCAAACAAACACGTTCAACGCCCAAACGGGCAGATACGGTCTATATTCAATAAGTCTGCTGCGCCGGAGATGGTGTTGCCGAAAAACACCAAAGGTTTCCCATCTTCTTTGAAATATCGAATGATCTCGTCGATGGTACCGTTGACAATGCTGGACCCTGTAACCAAGCCAACCTCCGACCATTCCACGAGACGCTGCAGGTTGGTTTGTCCGTCCCAGACTTCGACGCCAAACTTCAGGCTGCCGATGTTGTCAGGATCAAGGTCCACGACACGAACGAACTCTGGTGCAAAATGTTTTGTAAGGCCTTTTAAAATGGCTGGCTGAAGACCAACAAGGCCAAATCTTTTGGATCCGAAGCGGGCCTTAAGTTGTCCTGCAATCTCGGGGCCGCAGTTGGTCGGGTCCTCATCGCGGCAGTGGATTGTGCCGGTCGCTACCCCGAGAGAACGCAGTACCGCGTTCATAACGGACACCAAAATGCCTCGATTGCTTACGTCCGACAGGTCCAGAGACAATAACTCTTCTAACGTCCCGTTCCACTCACAGGGTGTGCCGGTAAAGGCTTGCCCACATGCGTTTTCGAATGTGGCCTCAATCACATACTCTTTACCCTTCTTGATTACGAAATCGCCCTCCGCATCTCCGATGGCATCACGTGGTAGTAAGGGATGGATAATGACGGTCTTATATAGATCGAGGCTACGCTCGTTGCAGACACGGATGAATTCATTCTTGGCTTTTTCCAAAATGCTCATGAGATATCTTATAGACTGAAGTCATGGCTGGTAACGGCATTATGCAGCCTGCCACATATCAGTCCCAATGCTATTTCTTTTTGGTTCTCTTGACGCACTGATGTTCTCCAACGTCTCCGTGGCATTTTAGGATACGTTCAGGCAAGCAATCCTGAGGCTTGCCAGCAAGTTTTTCTGGTTTCTGGCATGCTTTCTTGCCTTTATACATAGCTCTTATCCTCTTGATTTATCAAAAAGTGTTGTGGTTAAAAGGTTAAGCATTGGTTGTGAGCAACTTGTCCATCATATTCTTCCATTTACTTAGCGTCTTCTCGTTCAGCCAATAGTGGACAAAGTACCCACGCCTCTCGGCCACAACCAAATCTGCATCTCTGAGAATTCTCAAGTGCTGCGACACAGCTCCCTGGGTAACATCTAACCGAGTCGAAAGGGCTCCAACGCAAAGAGAGCGACCCTTCAATAATTTAAGGATCTGCACCCGTGTACCTACGGACAAAATCTTACAAACATAAGCTAAGTCTAAGGTCTTATCCATGCTTCTCAATCTATTTTAGTAAACGCTAATATTCTAATATAAGCTTCTCAGTCTGTCAATTCAAATATGCCAAGAATCGTAACCGCTCAATTGCAGCTGAGGTGATTTTTTACTGTTGCTCAAAACTCAGCCGATGATATTCCTCTGCGGATTATTCTTTACAGTTGAGAATCTGCCGATGTTTTTGTGTCCTTTATTTTATATTCTGCCCTTGACTTATGGTGCAGATATTCTGCATTATGCTATTAAACAATCAGGACATCCGCCTTTATTCGCAGATTTCATTTTATTAGCTTTCTTTTGTGAACATTTTCAACGACCTATTTTAAAAAGGTTATCTGTTAAAAATAACAGTTACACAAAAGTTATGGACTGAATCAAAAAATAATCAATATCCAATAGACAATTAAAAAGGGGCCTATACAAAATTGGTATAGGCTCCGAATTGATGCAAATCAGCTATGCCAATGTCAATTTTAATTGCCGAGCAAATCTCAGCTTAAGGTGCCGGTGCCGGGCAAACCAGTCGAATATCGTCAAAGTACATCAAACCTTCACCACCAGCCTGTCCCGAAACATCGGGATTCCTGTCGCCGAACCCAAGGGCGATGCTGTTGACATCGGTCAGGTCCACGCCCTGGTCTGCAAACTCTTGCAGGTTGATATTCCATTCTGTCCACTCAGTTATCAGCGCTGCATTTGGATTATCGTGATAGACCACAGCACTGCCATTGAGAACCACATACATCGGCTGAGGAGCGTTGCTGAGTATGCCGATATCCTGGTTCGTCCACTCCCCAGAGACTGTGCCGGTGATACTAACGTTAGAGAACTTGGCCTCACAGACCTCGTTGGCGTTATGTGCGGTCACTGCCAGACCTATATACATAGGAATATTCATTTTCATGCTCTCGGAGCCAACCTGTGTCCATGAGCTGCCGTCAGCCGAATAAGAGGCCGTAACGGCGCCGCTAACGTTGCGTTCTATTTTCACCCATTGCGGCGCACTAATCCCGGCTATATCCGTGGCGAAGCTCACACCACCCGCCGATCTGCGGCGCTGAAAGGAAACGCCCTGCGTAGCTGAGACGATCATCATAGCATGGATGGAATCGGTATCCAGGGTATCGCGTAGCATCACGCCGGCTTTAGCCCAGTTGTGCGTCTGCTCCACGCTCTCGACTTTTGCTATAATCGAGCCGGGACTGGTAAGCTCCTTGAAGGCGAAGTGAAACTCATCGGAGGTGCCCCAGATATCAGCGCCGGAGCCGGTCATCGTATAGGTGCCGGCCGGTTCTTCCACGAAACTGCCGGAATAGCCTGGATAACCTCTAAACCACAGCGAAAATAGTGTAACACCTTGCTTGGTCCAATCCTGCACGGGACTAAAAGCACATTTGGCTTCTGAATAATTTGCTGTACCACTGTTGTCATAAAAATAGGGCATCGCCTGCTCGCCGCCGTGGACAATCGTGGTCTCGACGAAATGCTCTCCGGCGTTAAAGTCCGGGTTTTCATAACCTATCGTTGAACCGTTTGTTGGGTCGTCCCACCCGTCTGTCCACATACTAAATATATCGTGGGGTGGAAAGTCATTGTAGTCCTCGAAATCGTCCACGATAAGATAGTTGACTATCATAAAGCTCCAGATGTCGCCTTTATAGACTGTGTCTTCGGGTGGAGCATTGACCTCATCGACCCGCCAGTAATACTCCTGGCCGAATTCGAGAAGGTCGGCAGGTTCATAAATAGTTTCATCCTGGTTTTGACTGACCAGAACACCGTTCGGGTCATTGTCTCTGCCGGCATTGTTGACATCATCGTAAGCTGTCCCGAAGTACACATCATGTGTGTCGGCAAAAAGTCCCGGTTTCCAGCTAAGGGCCGTATCCATTGGCACACCCGTAGCCCCATTAGCAGGGTTCGGTCTTGCAGCCAAGGGGCCCGGCAATTCTTCTTTACCTTCCATAATCGGCCCAAGCTCCGTCTCTTCCAGTGCAAGGTCATAGAAGCGCACATCATCAAGTATACCATCGAAGAAGGATGCCCCCCACCCATCCGGTGCGGTACCAGCACCGTTGCTTCTGGTTCCTATATACACACTGGGATCGCCGGTGCCGGTTAGAACTGTCCCTGTAGCGACATAGCTTGCGTCAACTTCTCCATTAATATAAATGTACGCCATGTTATTGACGTCATATACGCAAGCAATGTGAAACCATTCGTTCATCGGCGGTGCCGTGTTACCCTTTATGTTGGTTCCCACCTCTTCTGTCGTAAGGCCTGCACACGTAAAGCATAGGGTCTCATCTGTGTGCCTTCGCACTGACCAGCCCATTCTACCAGCGGCATCAGCATCACCGCCCTTGCTGAACATAGACCTACCCCAGGGGTCGCCCCAGTCATTAATGTATGCCCAAAGCGTGATGCTGAAGCTGCCCGATGGATTGAATATTGGATCGTTCCCGCAGTCCACATAGTCACCGTCGCCGTCGAACGACAATGCGCCATCTAAGATACCTTCGGCCCAGGTTGTGTCCCCGTACAGGGTTCCATCATTATCGCCGACAGAGTCTGCGGCGGTGGTGCCGGAACCCTCATCCAGCTTCCAGCGCCCAATCAGTTCAGCCGAGGCACTGCTGGCACTGCTGGCAAGGCCCAGTACCAAAATAAAAGAAACTAAATGAATCAATTTCTTACACATAGCTATATCCTCCTTCACCCCGTCCCGTCTTTGCCGCAAGGCATCCTGCGGACGACGGGCGGGGTTCAAAAAAGTTAATACAATTACGAATTATGCTTTGGCCACACACCAAAACCTCGACCTCTCGGGGTTGTTTCCAACAAACATCAAAAAACTCATCTGTGGGAATTGCCGATTTTTCCCAGCCGTTTTGTCCCGTACCTATTAAGCGTTAGCCTATGCTCAATAGGTGCGGGACGCGGCAATCTCAAACTTTGAGAGTTTCGTATCAGCCACGCCCCCATATCTTGCTTCGCACCTGTGCTTTCGTTACCGACAGGTGCAGGCAAGAAGCAATGGGGGCCACATAAAGACCGGCTTACGGTGCCTGCTCCGGTGGAGGATACAGTCGAATATCGTCAAAGTACATCGTACCTGAACCGCCAGCTACCGGATTGTTCTTGTTACCAAGACCAAGGGCAATCGTATTGACATTGGCCAGGTTCACGCCCTTGTCTGCAAAGGCCTGCAGGTCGATATTCCATTGAGTCCATTTATTTACCTGTGCTGCATTGGGATTATCATGGGAGACCACCGCGCTGCCATTGAGAGCAACATACAACGTCTCAGCAGCGTTGTCCGAATTGCCCCTGAACCAAATCGTCAGCGTGGTGACACCATTCTCGGTCCAGTCACGCGGATAAGTCAGCGTCTTCTCCACCTCTGAATACATTAAGACGCTGTTGTCGTAAAATACAGGCATCGATTTGTTGCCTCCGTGAACGATAGTCTCCTCGGTGTAAGAAGGAGTGTTTTCGTCGCCCACGGCAGAGCCTGTCCCATTACCGGGATAGTAGGGTTCAGTACCCGGTATGCCATAGCCAAGTCCATCTTTCCACACGTACCATATCTGGTTGTCACCGGCATCGTAGTCCTCGAAATCGTCCACGATAAGGAAGTTGGCTGTTGTAAAGCTCCAGAGGATGCCTGGCCACGGACTATCGGAGTTAGTGTCATTGACCTCATCAACACGCCAATAGTAAGTTGTATCCCACAGGAGCTTTCCGGGGCCGTAAGTCTCAGCACCAAGTGCCATGGTGCCTTTGTATTCTGGTGAGCCTGTGTCGGCATTTTTCACGGCATCTTTATCAGCGCCAAAGTATAACTGGTGCGAAGCAGCATAGATTCCCGGCGACCAGGTAATAATCTGTGTTTGCTTTACATCCACAGCGCCATTAGCCGGGTCCGGGCTTCCGACGGCACCCTGAGTAGTAAAGCTCCAGACGTCGCCTTTGTATGTCTCGATGGCGTCAAACTCGTCGACCCGCCAGTAGTAAGTCTGGGCCAATTTAATTGTGCCGGGGTCATAAGTCGCAGCTCCCTGAGGGAGACCTCCGGCGGCACTGCTAACATCGTCAAAATGGTCGCCGAAATACACGGTGTGCAATTTCGCACCGAAACCCGGTGTCCAGCTAAGCTCTGCGTCCAGTTCTACAGATTCGGCGCTATCAGCCGGGTCGGGAAAGTATGCGGTCTTGGGTGGAATACTAAAGCTCCAGATGTCGCCCTTCCACGGGCTGTTCGGCTCGGCGTCGTTAATTTCATCAATCCGCCAGTAGTAAGTTGTGCTCGGAATAAGACCATCCGGATAAGGAAAACCAGGAAAGCCGGCAACAATAAAAGTTTCGGCCTGATTGCCAATGAATGTTCCTTCGGCGCCTTCGTTAACGGCGTCAAAATTGTCACCTATGTAGACATCGTGTGAGACAGCAAAATCGCCTGCCCGCCAGCTAATGCTTATCCATGTGTCTTCGTGAAGTGTGCCATTTCGCGGATCGGGTCCGTAGGCCTTGACGATGGCGCCGCCCTGATTCTCCATGCTTGACTTGATGTCGTCCTCGCTCAGCACGTGATTGTAGATGCGCACGTCGTCGATCATGCCCGTATAGGACTCATCAGTCCATGTAGGATCACCTCCAATGTAATAGGTCGCGTTCGTGCCATCTGTTGTCTGGAAGGCTGATTCCTGTGAGAGGGCCCCGTTGACGTAGATGCGAAAGTTCGTCCCATCCCCTACCACTGCGACGTGTGTCCATTGGTCGGCTGGAACAACATCTGGGGCTGTCTCACACATACCTCCCGCCCAAGCTTCGCCAACGCGACCACGCCATGAAAGCCTCCCATCGTTGTTAATGAACAGCGTGTCATTTGAGGTGTCATCCTCTCTAATCGACCGAAAAATCTGCTGCCACGTGTCGCCAGTTCGCTTCGGGTTAATCCAGGCAGACAGCGTAAATGATCTCTGAAACAGGTCGGCGGTTAACGAATCAGAGACTGGGATTGCGACGCGATTGCCTTCAAATGCGAGCGCTTGTCCAAATTGTCCGTCGACAACTGTCGGACCGTCTTCCAGTGTTCCGTTGTTGCCTTTGCCCGTCGCGTCCAGCGCGGTCGTGCCGGCACCGTCGTCAAGCTTCCACTGCCCCACAAGCTCCGCCGAAGCATTACTAATCAATCCCAACACCAAAACAAATGAAATCAGACAAATCATTTTTCTGCACATAATAATCCTCCTTTAAAAAAGTTAAAATAACCATGCTTTGGCCACACACCTAAACACACATTGCCTTCAACAAACATCAAGCGTTACAGCACAACTTAAGCACTAAGCCCCCTGCTTTTGTAGGTGTAAACTCGTCCTCATGAAAACGAGAATCCGAGATTCCATACAATTCTTTCTCCGTAGCTCTGTTCTCCGTCCCGAGAAAATCGGGACTGCGAAGGACGAAGCGACTTCACAGAGCAGCACAATCTCTAAAATGAATAATCATAATTAAAAATTTATCATTTAAAAAGGGGCCTACACCAATTTGGTACAAGCCCCTAATTGATGCAAATCTACTATATCAACGTCGCCCCCATATCTTGCTTCGCAAGAAGCAATGGGGGCTACCTAAATCCCAGCTTACGGTGCCGGCTCTGGCGGCGGTGGATACAGCCGAATATCGTCAAAGTACATCGTACCTGAACCACCAGCCTGCGGGTTGTTCTTATTGCCTAATCCAAGGGCAATAGTATTGACATTGGCAAGGTTCACGCCCTGATCGGCGAACAACTGTAGGTCGATTTTCCATTGGGTCCAGGCCTCTATCTGCGCTGCATTTGGATTATCATGGTACACCACTGCAGTCGGTCCATTAGCATTGGCCGCAGCCACATACATCGGCTCAGGAGCATTGTCCGTATCGCCATAGAACCAAAGTGTCAGTACTTTAACGCCTGCCTCGGTCCAGTCACGCGGATAAGTCAACGTCAAGGTCGCCTCAGAGTACCCAACACTGTTGTCGTAGAAATACGGCATCGACTGGATGCCGCTGTGAACAATACTTTGCTCGGCATAAGGAGGAAGCTCATTACCAACGAGAGCTCCATTTGTCGGGATTTCATAACCGTCCAGCCACGCTTCAAATATCCTGTTGCTCTCGGGGTCAGGGGGGTCAATGTCGTTGTAGGACTCAAAATCGTCCACGACAAGAAAGTTGGCTGTCGTAAAGCTCCAGAGGATACCCGTCCACGGACTGTCTGGGTTGGTATTATTGACCTCATCAATCCTCCAGTAGTAGGTGGTATCCCACTCAAGCATTCCTGGGTCATAGCTCTCAGCACCAAGGTCCTTGGTGCCTTTATACTCCGGCGAGCCGGTATCGGCATTTTTCACGGCATCTTTATCTGTTCCGAAATAGACCTCATGCGAAGCAGCAAAGACACTCGGCGAGAAGGTAATAATCTGTGTTTGCTTTACATCCACAGCGCCATTAGCCGGGTCCGGGCTTCCGACGGCGCCCTGAGTAGTAAAGCTCCAGACGTCGCCTTTATACGTCTCGATGGCGTCAAACTCATCGACCCGCCAGTAGTAAGTCTGAGCCATTTTAAGTGGGTCGGGAGTATAGGTCGTAGCTCCCTGAGGAAGACCCCCGGCGGCACTGCTGACATCGTCAAAATTGTCGCCAAAGTACATGGTGTGCAGTTTCGCACCGAAACCTGCCGCCCAGCTAAGGTCTGCATCCAGATCTACCTGCTCGGCAGCATCAGCCGGATCGGGTGCATAGGCGGTCTTAGGTGGAACCATAAAGCTCCAGACAGGGCCCACCCACGGACTATTCGGCTCGGTGTCATTGACCTCATCGATTCGCCAATAGTAAGTCGTACCTGGAATAAGACCGTCCGGATAAGGAAATCCCGGAAAACCGACAACAAAATTCGCTGACGGTTGGTTGCCCAGGAATGCAGCTTCGGCGCCGTCGTTCACATTATCAAAATTGTCGCTGAAGTACACATCGTGCGAGACCGCAAAATCCCCGGCGAACCACAAGATGCTGGCCCACGTATCCGAATGCAAAGTACCGTCAGCAGGATTCGGGCCGCGAGGATAGGGATTACCCCCCGCGCCGTATTCTGCCACAGCGAGAAGGTCTTCGAAGCTGGGCTCGCCTCCTACGTCTCTTATCCGGACAAATCCTCCGCTGGTATCGCCCGGCACATAAAACTTCACCCACGCCGCGGCATTTCCGTCGGCATCTGTAGCCAGAACAACATCAACATTGTCAACGGCCGTCGGCCGCACCGATTGCCACGTTTGTGTCAGCCCCCACTCGAGCCCCTCTTCGGTGATAGTCACTTGGGCGTTGCTGTCCCATGTTTCGCCGGCAGCATCGAATCCCAACACGCCTACCGACCCGCCGTTACCCCACGTGGTCGAGCCGCCGTCGGAGTACCCCTGGTAGTAAAAGGGAATATCTGCATAAAACACAATCTTACCGCCCGCTTCAAGATATTTTCGAAGCGTGCAATTTTCGTCCCGCGTCTCTACAACAGTGTCCGGCGCTATGTCCCGACAGAATACGACCACGCTCGGCCTTTTGTCGGAGATGCGAGCATCCATCCAATTCTTGAGCTGGTCGGCGTCGAGGATATCGTAGCCCTCAAGCTCGAAAGCGTCCACCAGGGGCTGGCTGTTAGTAGTCCAGTTGGTCCAATATCGTGTATCCCAGTACACGGCGCGATAAGTGCCCCAGGCTTGTCCCTCAGCCAGTCCTAACACCGACATAAAAAAGATTAAATAAATCAATTTTTTACACATAATAGTCCTCCTTCAAAAAGTTAGATTAAAACAATTATAAATTATGTTTTGGCTACACACCAAAACCCCGACCTCTCGGGGTTGTTTCCAACAAACATCAAAAAACTCATCTATGCGAATTGCCGATTTTTTCCAGCCGTTTTGTCCCGTACCTATTAAGCGTGAGCCTATGCTCAATAGGTGCGGGACGCGGCAATCTCAAACTTTGAGAGTTTCGTATCAGCCACGCTCCCATATCTTGTTTCGCAATCCGAAGGATGCCTTACGGTAGAAGCAATGGGGGCCAACTAAATCCAAGCTTAAGGTGCCGGCTCCGGCGGCGGAGGATACAGTCGAATATCGTCGAAGTACATCGTACCGGAACCGCCAGCCTGCGGGTTGTTCTTATTACCGAGACCAAGGGCAATAGTATTGACATTGGCAAGGTTCACGCCCTGGTCGGCAAAGGCCTGCAGGTCGATATTCCATTGGGTCCATTTATTTACCTGTGCTGCATTGGGATTATCATGAGAGACTACTGCACTGCCGTTGAGAGCAACATACAAAGTCTCGGCAGCATTAGCCGAATCACCTCTAAACCAAATCGTTAATATGCTGACACCATTCTCAGTCCAGTCACGCGGATAAGTCAACGTCTTCTCCACCTCTGAATACTTTAAGACGCTGTTGTCGTAAAATACAGGCATCGATTGGTTGCCTCCGTGAACAATAGTTTCCTCGGTATAAGAAGGAGTGTTTTCATCGCCAACCATTGAGCCGGTTCCGTTACCGGCATAGGGCGATTCAGTAGGATGCGAGACATAGCCTGCCCCGTCATGCCATGCCCACCATATCTGGTTGTAGGCATCGTAGTCCTCAAAATCATCCACTATAAGGAAGTCGGCGGTCTTAAAGCTCCAGACATTGCCTGTCCACGGACTATCAGGATTGGCGTCATTGACTTCATCAACACGCCAGTAATAAGCAGTATCCCACTGGAGTTTTCCGGGGTCATAGCTCTCAGAGCCGAGGTCCATGGCGCCTTTGTATTCAGGCGAAGATGTATAAGCGTTGCGCACTGCCTCCTGTTCGGTGCCGAAGTATAACTGGTGTGAAGCGGCTGCCTCTCCCGGCTCCCAGCTAAGAGTAGCTGTCTGCTTGACATCGGCGGCACCATTAGACGGCTTCGGATTCCTGGCTTTTAGAGGCGGCCATAGTAAGTATGTCGGAATAATCTGCTTTGTTGTGTGCGGACTTTCCCAGCCCAGTCGTGCCACTGCACCACTGGTGTTTTCAAAGTACTCCAATACAATGCTGTAAGACCGGCCGGCAACAAGGTCGATAGTTCCTGTGTCCTCGGTATCACCGTGGAGTGTCCAGTTCTCAATAATCAGTTTGCCATCCACCCATAGTCTTAGACCGTCATCGGTGATGGTGTAGAAGGTATAGGCATCAGTAAACTGCGCCGACACATCACCTGTCCATCTGACCGAGAAGTTATTCCCGCCGACCTTCTCATCCGGTGCAGTGTCGCCCCAGCCAAAATCAATCTGAGGGTCCATTCGGGTCAGCACAAATTTATCAAAATTCTCGCCTGTGTAATAGTCTCCTCGCAAACCTATGCCTCTGGTACCGATAGTCGTAAAGCTCAGGACATCGCCTTTGTGCGTCTCGATGCCATCATACTCATCGACGCGCCAATAGTAGGTCTTCTCTAATTCGAGCGGACCGGGGTCATAAGTAATGCCTGCTTGGTCAAGGCCCACAACAGCACTGCTGACATCGTCAAAGTTGTCGCCGAAAAAGACGGTGTGAACTTTCGCACCGGAGCCAGCCGTCCAGCTAAGTTTTGTATGCGGGTCTATAAAGCAGGCGCCGTCGGACAGGTTGTGGTTATAGGCCTTCTTGGATGGAACTGTAAATCTCCAGATATCACCTTTGTTTATCGTAGTACCATCTGCCTCAATCTCATCAATCCGCCAGTAGTAAGTTGTGCCCGGCACGAGACCGTCCGGAACGGGAAATCCGGGAAGACCAACAGTGAAAAACGCCTCAACCTGGTTGCCCTGAAAAGTACCGCTGGTACCATTGCTTACATCGGTAAAATTCTCGCCGAAATATACATCGTGTGAGACCGCATTGAGTCCGGGTAACCAGTTAAGCACTGCCGATGTGTCCTCATATAGGGCGCCGTCAGCCGGGATGGGTTCCACAGCAAATTTGCCCCTGAATTCTATATGCAGCAATGGTGAACCGGCCGGGTCACTTGCAGACTCGGCACATCGAACGCCTTCGGAGGGATTATCCGGGTCGTCTCTGAGGATTAGCACTAAGGCATTACCCAGGGCCCAAGCGTCCTGGTCGATTATCTCCTGGATGATAGAGGTGATGTCCGAGCTCCGAGCCGTTTGACCTTCTTCAGTCCAATTTTCAGGAACCCACACCACCTTCGCCGTCGTTGTGGGCCGATTTGTAATATTATTAGTGACGTCGGCAAACGTAGGGGGATTAGGATTCAGCTCACCCTCGACGAGAATACTAACAGGTTGTGTGCCGCCTTTTGTCTCATCGCATGTGATCTCAACAAACGCGTTATCCACGATGGCGCCCTTTGGAATGGGGATACCTACGAAGCGCAGACCTATTACCTGCAAACCGCCGTCATCAAAAATCTCCAGGTCGCTGCTGCTTAAATCCATACCGCCGCCGCTGACATCCTGTTCAGCATCATCATTACCGCTGCTGACTCTGGTTTCCCACACCTTGCCGCCCAATGCCACGTTTGTACTGACCAAGCCCAGTACCAAAACAAAAGAAACCAAATAAATCATTTTCTTAGACATAATAGTCCTCCTTCAGTCCGTCCCCTTCTCGACGGGCGCGATTCAAAAAAGTTAGTAAAATTACGAATTATGCTTTGGCCGCACACAAAGATCCCGATCTGTCGGGATTCTTTCCAACAAACATAAAAAACTCGTCTATGAGAACTGACCATTTTTCCCTGCCGTTTTGTCCCGCATCTATTAAGCGTGAGCCTATGCTCAATAGGTGCGGGACACAGCAATCACAAACTTTGAGAGTTTCGTATCAGCCAAGCCCTCATATCTTGCTTCGCGATCCAAAGTCCACATGATGCCTTACGGTAGAAGCAATGGAGGTCACATAAAGACCGGCTTACGGTGCCTGCTCTGCCGGTCGATACAGACGAATATCATCAAAGAACATCAAACCCGAACCAGCAGGCTGCGGGTCGTCCGCGCCGCCAAAGCCAATAGCCAGATTGCTGACATCGGTTAGAACAACGCCGGCGTCACCGACCCCTTTCAGGTCGATACACCATTGCGTCCAGGTGCTTATTAGCGATGCGTCGGGGTCATCGTTATACACCGTCGCAGATGTGCCGCTGCTGTCTTTGACAGTGACATACATCAGTTCAGCCTCATTACTAATCAGACCGATGTCCTCATCGCCCCATTGGCCCGTACCATCGCTGGTAATGTTGGAGAATTTGGCCTCGCATTTTACACCGGCGTTATGACTGGTCAGCGCCAAACCTATATACGTAGGTGAATTCATTGTGACCGTCTGAGGCATACCCAGTTGCGTCCAGGTGCTGCCGTCCGCCGAATAGTAGGCCCGGACAAGGCCACCTATGGTACGCTCCAATTTCACCCACTGCGGTGCTGTGATTCCAGCTTCAGTATCATCAGTACTGCTGCTATTCGCCGTTCTGCGACGCTGGAAGGAAACTCCCGAAGTGGGTGTAACGACCATCATTGCATGCCTTGAATCCGCATCAAGAGTATCGCGAATCATCACGCCAGCCTTGGCCCAGGGGTCGGTGTCACTAACACTTTCCACCTTCGCTACAATCGAGCCTCCACCGGAGAACTCCTTCCAGGCGAAGTGGAACTGGTCAGAATTACCCCAGATATCCGCGCCTTCCGCAGTCATCGTGTAAGTGCCGGTTGGGCCTTCTATAAAGCTGCCCATATACGCAGGATGACCTCTGAACCACAGCGACAATACCCCCACACCTTCTCTGGTCCAATCCTGAGCGGGACTGAGCGCGCGTTCGGCTTCTGAATAAGTTGCTGTGCCAACGTTGTTGTAGTAATACGGCATCGACTGCTTGCCGCCGTGGACAATCGTAGTCTCGACAATGTGCTCTCCCCTACTAAAATCTGCGTCATGACCTACAAGGGCGCCGTTTGTCGGCACCTCATATCCGTCTAACCAAGTACTGAATATCTGGTCTGGTGTATAGTCGTTGTAGTCTTCAACATCTTCCACGACAAAATGATCTATTACCGTAAAGGTCCAGGTATTGCCTTTCCATGGACTGTTCGGCTCGGCGTCATTGAACTCATCGACTCGCCAGTAGTAAGTCTGGGCGAATTCGAGGAAGCCGGGGGGCTCATAAATAGTGCCTTTCTGGTTTTGACTGACCAATACACCGCGTGGATCTGTTCTGCTGGCCTCGTTGACATCGTCTAAATTTTCACCGAAGTACACATCGTGCGAAACCGCGAAATCTCCCGGCCGCCAGCTAAGGCTCGCCCCCATACTTTGATCGATGGCACCGTTGGCAGGACTGGGACTATTACTGGGTCCCGGTATGACTGAAGCGCCGGAGAGAATCAAATACCCATATCCGAGACTCTGGTCATGAGCTTCACGGCCGGTCCAGGTCATCTGAAGTTCTCTATCACTATCGTCGATGTCGGTGTCGTCGAATACAGGATGGAATCCGATGGTGTTACCTACTTCAAAATCTAATGACAGCATCCGTCCGTGCTCGATAGCGACTTCACAGATGTATCCATCTTCAGTTTCGGTGGAAGCTGCCTGCACGTAATCAATCGCGCTCTGACCAGCACCATCCATATTGCACCAGTTCCATGTCTGTTCTTTGAAGTCAAAGCCGTACTGGTAATGTTCTTCATGTCCTACAACGGCGTTTGTCGTGGAGAAAAATACTTCTATACCGTCCGCATTCCAGATATCGCCGCCGGTTTTATTCTGGGACAACACATCGTCTTTCATCACCACTGCGATGTAGATGTTCACGTCATCCCATAGCAGATAGAACTTTCCACTGCTATCTTCAGGCCCGTCCCAGGCAGCGGCTCCCAGGGCGGCGCCTGGAAAAATCTGCTCTTCCGTATCCAGTACCGCCGGGGTCATAGCTCCAAGACTCCAGTCGCTCAGGTCTCCGTCAATTGCAGCAGGAGTACCCCTGAGACATTCTATCACCAGTGGCTCTTCGGTGACTGGGTGTACTGCAGGTGGGTCAGCAATCGCCAAACTCACGCTGAGCAAAGTGATAATTCCCACCAAAAGGTATTTCTTAGCTAACATTTTTGTTCCTCCTAATTTTAATTTAAACTGATATGAAATTTTGCTCCGGCAACACGCCAGAGCGACTGACTGTAATTTTCTCTTATTATTAGACTAAACATCTTGATTCAAAATGGTTTCTGCGCCTAATACTACCTCCTTCCTTCAAAATCTAAATATCAATTATTGATTGAAATGGAAAGTTTTCCTCTCACCAAGCACAAAGTTCTTATTTAAGACTATATGCTTCACATAATAACTCCTCCTCTATTCGGAAAACTACAAGTATTGTGCACGCTGGATGACCAAAATCCACGAATACCCGATTGCGCACGTACATACTCCACTAATATAATGTATACCAAATTAACTACTTTCCCGTCAAGTAAAATCTATCAAATTATGCACCCTTTTCAACACCCTCAAATATAATCGGCAATATTAATGGCGTACCGGCAGAGCTTGTCGAAGGCCTGGGGATTGTAATATGTATTTTTCACACTTGATTCACACAAGACAAAATGTTAACATCTCTTTGACAATCCGGGCACTAAGGCAGCTTTTGCTGCGGTTCTCTGCTCCTTCGTGGCAGTTGGACAGACCCGACAAATAGAAAGGAGACTGTTTTATGCGTTCAACTTCTTATCCTGTCGCCGTGTTAGTGTTGCTCTTGATTCTGCTCAGTCAAATGTGGGCCCAGCCGACCACAGATCAACAAAGAGATACAACCTCACATTTTGTAGTTGACGCCACATGGCCCCAAAAGCCGGACTACTTTAAATGGGGCCAGATGCCCGGCATCACTGTGGACAATCAGGATCATGTCTATATCTTTACCCGCAGCCAGCCGGCTGTACAGGTTTACCAGGCCGATGGAAAGTTCCTGCGCGCCTGGAACGTAGAGGATTTCGGTGGCGCACATTACATAAGGCTCGGTCCTGAAGGAAACGTTTGGGCCGCAAATATCGCCAGTCACGTCGTGCGCAAGTATAGTCCCGAGGGCAAGCTGCTGTTGACGCTCGGCGAGCCGGGCCAGGCCGGTGCTGACCTGGGGCACTTCGACAGGCCCACCGATATGGCTGTTCTCCCAACCGGCGATATCTTCGTCTCTGACGGCTATGGCAACAGACGAGTTGTTCACTTCGATGCAACCGGTAAGTACATAGACCAGTGGGGACAGGAGGGCACCGAGCCGGGCCGGTTTGCACTGCCGCACTCGATCGTGGCCGATTCCCACGGTCGTCTATATGTCGCCGACAGGGAAAACTCGCGTATCCAGGTCTTCGACATTAAGGGCAAGCTGCTCGCCGTCTGGGCGGACCTAATCACCCCCTGGGGCCTTTGGTTGACGAAGAAAGAAGAACTCTGGGTTTGTGGCTCTTCTCCCGTGAAAGATGATACAGGCAAGTGGCTCGTCTATCCCCCATCGGACCAGATACTAATGAAGTTGAGCTTAAAGGGCAAGGTTCTCCTGCGGGTACCGCTGAAAAAAACAACTGTCCCCCCCGGCAAGCCGGGCGAGCTCAACTGGGTCCACGCCGTTGCCACAGATTCACAGGGCAATCTCTACCTTGGGGACATCCAGGGCCACCGGGCCCAGAAGTTTTCGCCAAAACCATAGCGTTTCATTACTTTACCAGATGCGCCCTGTATTCCATTAATAACTCAAAGCACAATAAGAGCAACAGAAAGGTATCGAATGTCGGATACCTGGAATTATAAAACATTTTAGGAGAATACAAAATGAAACGTAAACTTTTAGCCTTGTATCTTGGGGTGGTGATTTTATCCATGATTGCTCCGGTGGTTGGTGCTGAGAAGCATTCTGCTGTAGCTCCGGCCCACCGCCATAGCTGGTGGACGCTTCGGCACTGGGCAGTCAATGAACGAGTCAGACAGGGCAACGTGGATATGATTTTTATTGGTGATTCAATCACGCATAGCTGGGAAAATAACGGCAAGGACGTCTGGCAGAAGTACTACGGGCACCGTAAAGCAGTAAATATGGGCTTTAGCGGCGACCGCACCCAGCATGTACTGTGGCGACTTGATAACGGCAATATCGAGGGCATTTCGCCTAAAGTCGCTGTGATAATGATAGGAACGAACAACTCAAACGGCGATGATAATACCGCCGAGGAGATTGCCGATGGCATTATCGCCATCTGCAAGAAATTGCGGGCCAAGCTGCCGAAAACGAAAATCCTTCTGTTGGCTGTCTTTCCTCGCGCGGAGAAACCTTGCCCACAGCGAGAAAAGATTGCCAAAGCTAATAAAATCGCCTCGAAGATTGCCGACGGTAAGATGATTCATTATCTCGATATAGGCCCGAAGTTCCTGCAGCCGGACGAATCTATTTCGAAAGAAATCATGCCCGACTTCCTGCACCTGACTCCAAAAGGCTACCAAATCTGGGCCGAGGCTATAGAACCAATTGTTGCCAAGCTGATGGGCGAGAAAAAATAGAGGCCCGTATGACAAAGAAATGGTGGGGCATCCATTCTCCGTAGCAAAACTACTGCGAAGGACGAAAGCCCCACCTTACCGGATTTGATTTTCATCCATCGTTTAGTTCAGAGCAGAGCGTTAGTTTGGCCAATATTTCTTTCGCATCTGCAGATGTTATTGGATAAACTTTTCCTCCGGTTTGTATATATTTTTGGCAAAGGTTTTTCCATTCCTGTTCGTGTTTTTCATAGTAGTTTCTTTTGTATCCCGGCTGCTGCAGCAAAGACCGTACTTCGTCCAGGTCCCAGTATGTTATCATTATATTCTTATCTTTAAGCAGAAAGTTGACGTTTACTGTCTTATTATCTATTTTCAAAAGCCCGGTCATTTCAAAATCATCTATATTTCTGCTTTTAAGATATCTGTAAATTATCTCCTTTCCATCAGTTCCCTTCGCCATATTTATTTGCTTTCGAGAATCTCTTAACTGTTTGATTCTCTCTCTGCGGGCTATCAACTTTTCTTCGTAACTATTGTTCATCTGGTCAGACGACTCAGAGTGTTTAGGGCTAACAGCACAAGGCCAGCTATGAACACTTTGAACAACCATAACAGGAGCACAACAGGTACGGTAACAAGCCTGATAACCGGTGTCGGCAACCAGACCAGGATGTTTATAACTAAAAGCATAAGGAGAGTAACCGCCGTACCCTTGAATTAAACCAGAATGTTTATGGCTAAAAGCATAAGGAGAGTAACGGACATCACTATCAACTAAACCAGAGCTTTTATGGTTAAAAGCATAAGGAGAGTAGCGAAGATAACCGGAAACCAAACCAGAACGTTTATGATTAAAAGCATAAGGAGACCAGCGAGTGCGATAACGGACAGAACTATAATGATAATCATAAAAGAATGCTTTAGCTACAATAGGGGCGATCGTTAAAATTACTATTGCGAGCAGTGAAATCCTTTTCATTTTTTTCTCCTTTCATTTTAAAGATACTTTCACACTTTTTCTGCATCACCTCCTCTGTTGTTAAGATTGTCAAATACAGTTATGACTAAAGACAAATTACATTTATTTTCGGGTTAGTCCTCTTTGGGTCTGGAATTTGTGCGTTGGAGCGCGGATAAGTGAGAGAGTCGGGGAGAAGCTCGCCCGAAAGGAAGCCTTCCGGCCTGCAACTGCAAACCTTCGGCTCTGTATAAATGGGGACTCCGTTCCCCCAGACTGTTTTTCTCCATAAAAACGGACATGTGCATCCCTTCGTATACACAGGGCAACTGCCCAATGTAGTCCTTGCGGGCAGGAAGACTTCAAAAGGAATAACGGTCTGCTCCCCGCCTTTTCATACCCTCCGGTATATGTTGCTCCGTCCGATAAAATACGGGATAGCTTCGGATAAGTCAAAGGTTTTTTTGTTTTTTTGGAAATTTATGTGGTTTTTTGCTTCAACATTAGGAACCGTGGACACTTACGATAATTTGCCGATTGGAAAATATACAGTTATGAATGGCTTATTCTTTAGGAAAAACACCGGCACCACCGAACTCAATGCGAGTTTGTCTAAGGCCTGCTTATGGCCTAAAGCAATATTACGGCTGAGTGACAATAAATGTATGCAATATAGCTTACTGTGAAAGTAAGTGGTTATTGATACAGCTTTTTTGTTTTATGTTTTGCGTTTGGTCTTCTGTAGTGGGCTTCACTTTTTGGTCTTGGTTCTTGGCACATCCGGGACGTTTGTTTTAGGGAGCCATTTTGCGAGCTGTTTTTTTACGCGGTTGTACTTGGGATTGTCGGCGAGATTGGTCCACTCCAGCTCATCGTTGTCGTGGTCGTAGAGCTCCTCTGTGCTGTCACTGTAACGGATGTATCGGAAGCGTTCGGAACGTAAGGAATGGTTATTTCGGCCATGTGTTGTCAGGGCCGGACGGTCCCATTTCGCTTTTGGATTTTTTAATAGAGGTAAAAGACTTCGGCCTTCGAGCTCGGGTTTCGCAGTCAGGCCACAGAGTTCTATCAGTGTCGGGTAGATATCGAGCATAGTGACGGGGCGCGAGCAGCGTTGGCCGGGTTTAGTAACTCCGGGTGCAACGACCATCAGGACATTATGAGTTGCTTCTTCCCAAAGTGCAAACTTGCGCCAATGAAGCTTTTCACCGAGGTGCCAGCCGTGGTCGCTCCAAAGTATAATCATAGTGTTGTCGGCATAAAGACTTTTATCGAAGGCATCAATTAGGCGACCTACGCAGGTATCAACAAAACTGATAGAAGCGAGGTAGCCCTGTACGGCTTTACGCCACTGTTTGTGCTCGATGACCTTTTTATGGTCGCGGTCGGGATTGGCCATTTTTCTGCCGATTGGGGGGACATCATCAAGGTCGTTTTCGTTGACATTGGGTAAAGTTATCTTGTCAGGGGGGTACATATCGAAATATTTAGGCGGTACGTACCAGGGCAAATGAGGACGGAAGAAGCCGCAACCGAGGAAAAACGGTTTGTCATGCCGTTTGCGTAACTGCTCTATGGCCCAGTCGGCGACCTGCGAGTCGCCCATTTCGCCATCGGGCACGTCCACCGGACCCCAGTCGAAGTGCGCGGTATTCGGGATGCCGTTCAGTGGTCGGTTCGCAGGCATCGGGGCATCCGGTTTGTTCTTCTTCTGGGAGGGGAAATATTCCTGCCACGAGGGCGGGTCCGGGAAGGCTCCGTGATAAATCTTGCCGCCGCCGACGGCGGTGTAGCCGTGAGCCATAAAGTGCTGCGGGATCGTGACGGCGTTACTGAGAGCAGGTGATTTCCTCCAGGGCTGGGGATTGTGATAAACGCCGGAGGTCGACGGCAGAATTCCGGTCATAAGACTGGCCCGCGAAGGATTGCAGGCAGGGGCTGAGCAGTGGGCGTTTGTAAAGAGCACGCCTCTTTGCGCGAGGCGGTCGAGGTTGGGGGTCCTGACATCGGGATGCCCGCCCAGACAGCCAATCCAGTCATTGAGGTCGTCAATAGCAATGAACAGCACATTGGGTTTGTTTTTTACTTTAGCTGAAAAAGCAATATGCGGCAGGCTAAGTGCCGCTGCACTCGCTGCTGTAAGTTTTAGAAAGTCTCTGCGATTCATAGCTCCAGATATTCGATTCATTTTTTTGCCTCTTGTTAGTTTGCATTCATCAGTTTTTTATGGCCGCAATTATCCGTTGGAATGGCCGTTTTGTCAAATAAGTATGTTTTTTCATTTTGCAGATAATAACCAGGTAAGTTGTGCAAAGTATCGCACCTAAGGGCTGCGGAGTGAGCTAAAGTAAATTAAAGTGACTAAAGTGAGCTAAAGCTGGATAATAGAAATAAATGCTCGATTCCAGATTCTCGATATCCTTAAGTGATTCTCTTCGGTATGACAGGAATATTATGGTGTGAATTGCACGCATTATCACTTTTTTGGTGTTTTTTTCAGGATGGGATGCTGAACTTACAAGAAGATTGTTGAAATTGAGATGAAATTTTGGTATGCTGGTTTTCAATAAGACAGAAGTTTTCCAAGGCAGGGCAAACACGTAATGCTCATCTGCAGGAAGGATATTGTAACGGCTAATTTAAGGGAGAAGGTTTGAATCGGCTGTTCGGATAGCTGTGTGGAAGTATGTCTTTTGCTTTGACGCCGTACTTGAGGTGAAGAAAAGGCGGGTGATGTTTTTTAGGGTAGTATTTCATATAAAAAATAGCTCTTTATGAGGCCGACAAGGCTTTTATTCATCGAATACATAGTCATGTTAAATAAATATTAACCGGATATTTTTGGAGGAGATGTATTATGTGTAAAAGAACAGGTTGTCTAATCTCAATCATACTGGTGGTAGTTCTGGCAGGTGCCGCTGCGGCTACAACTTATGTCTGGGACAACGGAGGAGATGGGATATTGTGGAATGTCGCGGAGAACTGGGACCCCGATGGTTTACCCGGCTCGGGTGATACGGCACGAATTAATCTTTCCGACCTTCCGGATGCAAATTGCCTCATTGACTACACGGTGGCAGCCGAATGCGAGACTGTGTACGTTGACAGTAACAGTGTTTTAAATATGACCGGGGGAACCCTTACTACGGGGGGGCATATCCGCGTAGGAGAGCTGTCCGACAGTAACGCCGTTTTTGTTATGAGCGGCGGTACGGCAAGCTCGCTCAACGGAAGACTGTGGGTCGGGATGAACGGCAAGGGCGTTTTCATTATGGAAGGTGGTGAGCTGAATATTTATGAAAAAATCGAAATCGGGAAAAATGCAAGCGGCAACGGAACTGTATATATGTACGACGGAACGATGAACTTCGAGGGCAGCTCAACCGACCTTGAGATTGCAACATATGGGACCGGTGCATTTTATATGTACGGCGGTGTGGTCAACGTTCAGGATAACATAAAATTAGCACAGGGTAGTACAACGAGGGATACCGGGATTGCCCGCTTATACTTGTATGGCGGGACTATTAACGCCGGTAATCTCCGGAATCCGGATGACATTTACGGAGACCCCCTGATGGATATTACGGAAGGCGTGCTGGTATTGCCCGGTGATTATAGTTCTACAGTAAACGTGTATATCAATCGGGGCTGGATTGTCGGCTATGGCGGGTTGGGCGTAGTGGATATTACCTATACTACAGAACCAAATCAGACCACGGTAACGGCCAGGATGCTCGACCCGGAGCTTGCATGGGATCCGAGTCCGCGTCATCTGGATATGCTGGAACGGACGCCCGACGGGCCCGCTCTCGGCTGGACGCCGGGACTTTATGCGGCCTCGCATGATGTCTATTTTGGAGCCGATTTCAACGATGTAAATGATGCCAACAACGTTCCGGGGATGTGGTCTTCATTCAAAGGCAACCAGGTACAATCCAGCTTTACTCCGGAGTCTCTTGAATTGGGCAAAACATATTACTGGCGGGTTGATGAAGTCAATGATGTGGATCCAGATAGTCCATGGAAAGGTGTTGTCTGGGAGTTTACAGTGGCCGACTATATGGTGGTGGACGATTTCGAGAGCTACAATGATATCCCGGTCGAGGAGCAGGGCAGCAATCTGGTCTATAATACATGGACGGACGGTTATGAGAATCCGTCCGTTAACGGGGCCACCATAGGTTATGTTGTGGGTCTTTCTCTTGAGACAGAGAAAGTTCATAGTGGTGCACAGTCGGTTCCGTTAGCCTACAGCAACACCACTGCGACTTATTCAGAGGTCACGGTGAGCCTTGATGACCTGGCTATTGGCACGGATTGGACTATAGATGATTTTAAGGTGTTATCGCTTTGGTTCTATGGAGGCCCGTTTAATTCCAGTACAGAACAAATGTACCTTAAGCTTAATGACGTCAAGGTTATATATGATGGTGAACCGGATTATTTGCAGCAGGCCGTCTGGCAGGAGTGGAATATTGACCTTGCGGCTTTTGGTATTGATCTTAGCAATGTTACGACGCTTAGTATTGGCTTTGAACGGATTGGCACTGCCGGCGGTTTCGGCACTGTATTATTTGATGATATCCGGCTTTATATCAACTGACCAGGAGTAAATACAGTAAACTTATAAACAACGACAAGGGGCCGAATTATTAGCCTAAGGAAATGAGGTGCTGCTGGGTCTGCTTTTACAGGAAAAAAGGGCATTATGAAAATCAACAAAGTTGGTTTTACTTTGATTGAATTGCTTGTAGTAATTGCGATTATTGCTCTTTTGATGGGAATTCTTCTGCCGGCAATGCACAGGGTCCGGGAAGCTGCCAAGCGGGTAGTCTGTTCCAGCCAGGTAAAACAGATAGGCTTAGCCGTGACGGCTTACGCATCGGACAATGAGAATCACATGCCGGTTTATAACTCCAATAACACAAATTCTAATCCGTATTTGTTGATTCACTCTTATGCTTTGTATCGGAGCGAGAGTCTCTTTGTTGATTCTGCCGGGAAGCCCCTTCCAATGAAACTGGCCCTTTTATACGAAAGAAACTACATAGCCGATCCGAAGGTTTTTTACTGTCCCTCTAATAAAAATCCGCTATATCAGTTTGACTCATATAACAGCCCCAGGCCCTGGGGGAGGCTGCCGCAGAATTTCAATGCCCTGGACGGAGAAGGGCATAATCAATGGGTGCGTATGGGATATACTTATCTTCCCATCGATCCGAAAACTCCGAAAAACGGTTCTACGGGTATGCCGGATGAAACAGCGAAAAGAATCGATTTGCTCGATCCTTATGTTCCTTATATGACCGACCTGATTCGGCATAAAGAGCAGATAAGCCACAAGAGACAGAAGAACTATGCGGTCAACGCCCTTTTCAAGGACGGCCATGTTACATTATGCAATGACCGGAAAGTGTTCGATAGTGATGTGTGGGACAGGATGGAGAACGGTGTTGTCCCGGAATTAACGGCCAACTATATAGTATTCCGTATGATCGGGGGCAGGGGGCTGGATGGCGACAGCTAAATAATATTTTGTTACCTGAGGTGCAGGTGAAGAACAAATACGACTAATACCCATCAGAGCGGAATGAATGAGCAGGAGAAAAAGTGCTTTCGACTGTCGGCTGATCTCGATGGCTGGAAATTCGAGGCTGAAAAATGGCCAGACTGATATCAAATATTAAAAAAATCGAGAAGAGAAATCACATATCAAAGTTCAAAAAGAACACAATAGCATAATTGAGAACCAGTGGTGCGAAAAATCGCGTCCTACAAGTTAGAGTGGTTCATTTGTCCTGAGACATTTTTTTCAGTTGTTCTTCGATGTTTGCAAGCCTGGCGCTAATCTGTAGTATAGTGACGGTTCTCGACTTAGAGTAGAGCAGTAACGTAAGGAGAACAGCGATTATAATCAGTACCATCAGGCCTGTGTCTGAGCGACGCACGAGCCAGAATTCGTCGCTGGTAAGAACACTGGTTTTGTTTTCCAACAAAAAGACCTTCAAATTGTGCATGGCCACAGCGTACAGGATTGTGACCAGCCAGCCCATTGCCGCAATCCACTTGAGCTTTCTAAGTCGAGCCTTATGTTTTTCGATGATTTTCCCTGCCGAATTGATGTTTATATCGGCCGCTCCGCCGGAATTCTTGTCCATTTGTTTGAGGAGATCTTCTTTTATATCATTTTCTTTTACCATTTTTATTTCTCCATTTCTTTTTTAAGTGCAAGTTTCGCATAATGGATACGTGATTTGACAGTGCCCAAACTGCATCTAATTACCTGCGAGATTTGTTCGTACGACATTTGCTCAAGAAAACGCAGCATTAGCACCTCTCTATATTCGGGTAATAATTCTTTTAGACATCTATGGATTTTCGCCGCGTCTTCGGGAGAAAAAACGTCATTTTCAGTATTATTTGGAACTGCGATATTCTCATCAAGTTTGGACAACATCTTTTTTCTTCTGAGCTGCTGATACACTTTGTTACGTGCGATACGGTACAGCCAGGTTGAGAACGCATCGGTTTTTTTGAGACTATGTATGCGCCTGATAACGGTTAGCCAGGTATCCTGAAAAATGTCTTCTACCGTTTCAGGGTTGGCTGATAAACGATTTATAAAGTAACGCAGCGGCGCCTGATATCGTTCAATAAGTTCGACAAAAGCATCTTTATCGCCAATCTGACAACGGAGTATCAGCACTTGTTCTATGAGCTGGTCACTTGAGTTCATATCTTACTCTCACCGTATAAAGATGCGCTGCAAGTTGATAAGTTCAAGAGTTTACTAATTTTCCGGGTTTTTGTTTGTTGAGTTTCGCACTTTTTATTAGAAGAATCCCTTACGAAATAAGGACTTACAAATAATTTGGTAATTTATGCATGTTCGGTAAATCGCTCGAACATTACAAAAATAATTATATTGTCGTGAAATGGCTCATAAGCTTAAAATTACCCAATTTAACACAATTCAAAAAGTGCGAAAGTTAACTGTTTAAAAAATCTACCGTTTCCCAGGCGACGAAAGTAAAACTTAACAAATGACCCGCTCAATGCGGGATTTGAGGTACTAAAAAGACTTGCGAAAACAGGCAATGGCTGTTAGGCTATCGGCCTCGTTTTGTCAGTAGATATATTGTAATGGTTTGATTACGGGAAATTTGTGATGAGTGTAACTAAAAAGAATCCGGGCCTGTCGAGGCTTGATGAACTTTGTATTCAAACAATTCGGTTTCTGTCAGCCGAAGCTGTACAGAAGGCAAAATCGGGGCATCCGGGGATGCCGATGGGAATGGCGCCGGCGGCGTACGTGCTGTGGACAAAATATTTGAAGCATAATCCGGCCAATCCGAAATGGCACAATCGGGACCGTTTTGTTTTATCAGCCGGGCACGGCAGTGTGCTGCTGTATTCGCTGCTGCACCTGACCGGCTATAATTTAAGCCTGGATGAGTTGAAGAATTTTCGCCAGTGGGGAAGTAAGACGCCGGGACATCCGGAATACGACCCGGAGCTTGGTGTCGAGGTTACGACCGGGCCGTTGGGGCAGGGGATTTCTAATGCTGTCGGGATGGCGATAGCACAGAAATATCTGGCTAACTATTTCAATCGGAAAAATTTCCCCGTTATAAACTACAAAATTTATGTCATCGCAAGTGACGGCGACCTGCAGGAAGGTGTCGCTTCAGAGGCCAGCTCCTTGGCGGGACATCTGGGACTGGATAACCTGATTGTTGTCTATGACGACAATCGCATAAGTATTGACGGCGATACGGAACTTTCATTTACAGAAGACAGAGCCAGGCGCTATAAAGCATACGGATGGAACGTGCAAACAGTCAAGGGCGACGGTAACGATATGGCTGCTTTCGAGAAGGCGCTGAAAAATGCGAGGGCTGAAAAGGGACGGCCATCAATAATAAAACTGCGGACGCATATCGCTTACGGCAGCCCTAATAAGCAGGATACGGCGGAGTCGCACGGTGCTCCTTTAGGTGATGATGAAATTCGGCTGATGAAGGAAAACTTCGGCTGGGACCCGGATAAAAGCTTCCATATTCCCGAAAAAGTGTCGGTTTATATGAAAAAGATTAAAGCGAAGGGAGCGGAGGCGGAGAAGGCCTGGAACAAGATGTTCAAGGATTATGCCAGGAAGTATCCTGATTTAGCCGGGCAGTTCCGTGACGCTGCAGAAGGCAAACTGGATGTCAATCTTGATGAGATTCTGCCGAAGTTCGAGGTGGGCAGCTCTGTTGCGACACGCAAGGCCTCGGGGAAAGTTTTGGATGCGCTGATGCCGAAGCTGCCGTTGGTTATGGGCGGTTCGGCGGATTTGACTCCTTCGAATAATACGCGGTTTGCCAATGCAAAGGATTTCCAGAAAGATGCTCGCGACGGCAGGTATTTACGCTTCGGGATTAGAGAGCATGCAATGGGGGCGATAATGAACGGGATTTCCGTAAGCGGGCTGTTGCGGGCATACGGTGGGACGTTTCTGGTCTTCTCCGATTATATGCGGGCGGCAATTCGTGTGGCGGCTATGTCGAATTATCCGACGATATTCGTGTTTACTCACGACAGTATCGGTATCGGCGAGGACGGGCCGACCCATCAGCCGGTTGAGCAGTTAGCGAGCCTGCGGGCGATGCCGAACCTATTGGTGTTCAGGCCCGCCGACGCCAACGAGTCGGCGCAGGCGTGGAAGTATGCACTGGAGAATCGAGATGGGCCGGTGGCTCTGCTTTTGACCAGGCAGGGATTGACCGTTTTGGACCAGAGCAAATACAATTCCGCTGCGAATTTGAGTAAGGGGGCTTATATATTGGCCGGTACAGATAAGCCGGATGTGCTGCTTTTGGCGAGCGGTTCGGAGATTGGCATTGCTCTGGAGGCCGAAGAGAAATTAGCAAATGAAAAGATTATTGCGCAGGTAGTTAGTATGCCGTGCTGGGAGCTGTTCGAAAAGCAGAGCCAAGAGTATAAAGATTCTGTTATTCCGCCTGATGTCAAAGCGAGGGTTGGAATTGAGGCCGGTGTTGAATTGGGATGGAGTAAGTGGTTAGGTGACAACGGTATTTTTATTGGGATGTCGTCCTTTGGCGCATCGGCGCCGGGCAAGGTCTGTTTCGAGAAGTTCGGTATTACAATTCATAATATTGTAACAGCGGCTAAGAAATCAATAGCAGATAGCAAATAAAGTGAATATCGAACAAGGAATTTTGAATGACGAAGGTAAACCCCCAGTGAAACTGGGGGCTAAATATGGATTCCCGCCCATTCGGCTTCGCTCAGGGCAGGCTTTTCGCGGGAATAAGGATGGTGAACTTCGAAAAGATTCTCGCTTAAAAGGTTCTGATAGGTTATACTGCGATTTTAGTATAACAGCCTATGGAAATTGGGCGAGACAAGATTGTTTCTGAGATAATCTCCCGACTAAAATCGGCTAAAGCCGGCGAGGGGGTGGTTAAAGTCGAGGGGACATGGGGGTCGTTCGCGCGCCTTTTAGGCGCTTACATATCAGAGAAAACCTCTCGGCCTATTCTGTATATATGTCCACATATTGACGATGCCGACAGGGCTGCTGATGATTTATATACCTTCGGAGGCGAAAGAATTGATACTTTCAGTGCCTGGGAAGGTGAAGAAGACCTGGCGGACGCCACCGATGAGATTAGGGCTGAGAGATTAAAAACTGTGTATCGTGTTTCTTGTCTTGCACCTTCTTCAAGGAAAGGTGAATTTATTGTTGCGGCGCCGATACAGGCGCTTTGCCAGCCGATACCGAAGCCCGAAGCAATAGAGGCAAGCTACCTTCGGTTGGAAACAGACAGAGAAAAGTCGCCGGAAATGGTCGTTGAGTGGCTGGTTGAAAATGGTTTCGAGCGGGTGGAAAGGATTGATTTACCGGGCCAGTTTGCACGCCGCGGCGGGATTGTTGATATTTATGCTCCGCTGGTACTCAAGACCCAAGATTCCAGACTAAAGACCCAAGACCAGGCTCTGGCGTCAGAATCAGAGGCGGTCAGGGTTGAGTTTTTTGGTGACAGTATAGAGAGTGTCCGCGAAATCAATCTGGATACGCAGCGTTCAAGCCAGCAGATAGAAAGTATCAGGATAGTTTCGGCGGTGTGCGGGACGAAAGCAGAGCAGAGAGAGCTGTTTGTAAATATCCTCCCCAAAAATACGATAATAATTTTTGAAGAGCCTGGTGAGATTGAAGAAGTTGCGCAGGTGTTTTTAGGCAGGGCTGAGAACACGAGTCGGCTTTATGACTGGGGTGATATTTATAAGTCGGCAGATAATTTTACGCAACTGAGAATATGCCGATTTGCTACGGGGGGACAGGATAATTTCCTCAGAGTGAATATTAAAAGTGTGCAGCAGTTTCAGCACAAAGCGACTTCGGTGTGGGCAGGGCATAAGGCGGCACTGGAGGAGTTGGTGCAGGAGGCAAAACAAGGAAAAGAAGTGCTACTTTACTGCGAGAGCTCGGCTGAGCTTAAGCGCGTAGGAGAGATTATAGAAGACATCAACAAAGAGATTCCGGCAAGATTCAAACTGCTGTCAGGATTTATTCATCAGGGCTTTGTCATAAATTCGTTAAAACGGATAGTAATAAGCCATCACGAGCTGTTTGGTCAATACGCGCTCAGGAGAAGGCGCAGGCCTGCGCGGCCAACGTCACCGGTGGACACTCTCAGCGATTTGCAGGAAGGCGATTATGTCGTTCACGCCTCCTACGGCATCGGTAAGTTCTCAGGGGTGAAAACGATACGGGAAAAAGACGGCACAAATGAGTATCTTACAATTCAATATGCGGACGGCGTTAAAATCCAGGTTTCTGTCCGTAACATCGCACTGGTGCAGAAGTATATCGGGACAAGCCCCAAAAGGCCGAAGCTGAGCAAGGTCGGCTCGAAGAGATGGCAAAAGCAAAAAGAAAAGGTTGCTCGTTCCGTCCGGGACCTGGCCGTCGAATTGCTCGATGTTCAGGCGAAACGTCAGGCGACAGGCGGGATTACATTCGGGGAAGATTCGAGCTGGCAGGCCGAATTTGAAGAGTCGTTTGCTTACCAGGAGACGCCTGACCAGACCACAGCCGTAGGGCAAATCAAAGCAGACATGCAGCAGGCCGTGGCGATGGACAGACTGCTGTGCGGCGACGTGGGCTATGGCAAAACAGAGCTTGCGATGCGTGCAGCGTTTAAGGTGGTCGAAAATGGAAAGCAGGTTGCCATCTTAACGCCGACAACGGTATTGTGTGTGCAGCACGGCAGAACTTTTACTGAGCGGTTTGCAGATTTTCCGGTTTGTATCGAGGTCTTAAATCGATTTAAGACGCCGAAGCAGGCAAAAGACATAATCGCACGGACAAAGGCGGGCAGAGTTGATGTGCTGATAGGGACACATCGGCTCTTAAGCGGTGACGTCGGGTTTAAGGACCTGGGGCTTTTAATAATCGATGAGGAGCAGCGGTTCGGGGTCGAACATAAAGAAAGGCTCAAAAAGCTGCGTGTCAATGTTGATGTTCTTACGATGACGGCCACGCCGATTCCGCGGACACTGCATATGTCGCTTTTGGGGCTGCGCGATATTAGCTCGCTGGCGACGCCGCCGTTAGACAGGCGAAGTATAGTTACGACCGTTACCGCCTATAACAAAGAGCTTATCAGAAAGGCAATCTACCGGGAATTGAATCGTCAGGGACAGGTGTTCTTTCTGCATAACAGGGTCAAGACGATTGAGAAAAAGGCGTGGGAGATTCAGACGCTTATCGGCGATGCAAAGGTTACAATTGCACACGGGCAGATGGCCAAGAGCGAGCTTGAGACGGCGATGATAGAGTTTGTGATGGGCGAGACGGACGTGCTCGTGTGCACGACGATTATCGAGTCGGGTCTGGATATTCCCAATGCGAATACGATTTTTATAAACGATGCGGATAGGTTCGGCCTGGCGGAGCTGCATCAGCTTCGGGGCAGGGTGGGCAGGTATAAACATCGGGCTTATGCTTATATGCTGCTGCCGAGGTCACGGCCGATTACGCCTTTGGCGGCCAGGCGATTAAAGGCTATTGAGGAGTACTCGCATTTAGGGGCCGGCTTTCGAATTGCTTTGCGGGACCTGGAGATTCGCGGGGCGGGCAATATATTAGGGTCTGAGCAGTCCGGCCATATCCAGACGGTGGGCTACCAGATGTATTGCGAGCTGTTAGCGGATGCCGTCAAAAAATTAAAAAATGAGCCGGTCGAGCCGATACCGACGGCGGTTGTCGATTTGGGCTTTGCAACGTATATACCGAAAAACTATATACCTATTAACAGGCACCGAATGGATGCCTACCGCAAAATTGCTGTTGCAAGGGGCGACGAGGACCTGGAGCAGATAAGGGGCGAATTAACGGATGTCTATGGGCCGATGCCGGATGAGGTAAAGCTGCTGCTGGATTTGGCTGAGCTTCGAATCAAAGCGAGTAAGTGCGATATAAAAAGTATAGTTGCTTCGGGAGAGGATTTGATATTTTTATTTGCGAAAGATGCCAAGACGCCGGGCGAATCTTTCTTTTCAAAGATATCAGGAAAAGCCTGTCCTGAGCCAGGTCGAAGGATTAGAATTTCTGACTCGAGGACAGTATATTTGCGTTTATCGACGAGCTATTTTGAGCCGAGGACACTGATAAATGTTTTGCGTAAAATATTTAGCCAGGTTAAATAAAAGCTTTATAACCAAGTAAAGAGTAAGATTATGTATATCAGAACGAAGAAGGATGTTTATCATGAGTAAGTACAGAAAACGAACATTGGTAGTAGTGGCGGTAGTTCTTTTTATGGCAGGCTTGGGTTTCTCGGCGTCCGAGAAGGTCGAGACGCTAAGAATCGGCCAAAGGGCGCCCGACTTTAATCTGCCGGGTGTGGACGGGCGAAGTTACAGGCTGGCGGATTTTGCGGATGCGGATGTTCTCGTGATTATTTTTACCTGCAACCACTGTCCGACCGCCCAGGCGTACGAAGAGCGGATTAAAAAACTGGCGGCCGATTACAAGAACAAAAGCGTCGCCCTGGTGGCGATTTCGGCGAACGACCCAAAAGCGGTTCGTCTGGACGAATTAGGCTATTCGGATATGAGCGATTCGTTCGAGGAAATGAAGATCCGTGCAAAGGATATGGGATATAATTTTCCATATCTTTATGATGGGGACAACCAGAAAGTTTCACTCGCATACGGTCCGACTCGTACGCCGCACGTGTTTATCTTTGACAGGCAGCGCGAGCTGCGCTATGTCGGACGATTCGATAATTCGGAGAAGGCCAGGCTGGTCAAATCCGAGGATGCGCGGAATGCGATTGAGGCATTGTTAAATGGGAAGAAGGTTGCTGTTGAAGAAACCAGGACAATCGGCTGTTCGGTCAAATGGGCCGGTATGAGAGAGTCCGTCAAACAATCTTTCGAGCACTGGGCGAAAGAAAAAGTTATTATAGAAATGACAAATGAAAAAAGCATAAAGGAACTTGTCAAAAACGATTCGGGAAAACTTCGTTTAATCAATATCTGGGCGAGCTGGAGTGTGCCCAGTGTAAATCAGTTGCAGGAGTTTGTAATTATGAATCGGATGTATCGCTATAGGGATTTTGAGCTAATTACCATCAGTGCCGATTCGCCCAGCAGAAGAGATGATGTCCTTTCAATTTTGAAGAAACAGCAGGCATCATGTAAGAATTATCTGTTCGATTCGGAGGATGAATATCAGCTTATGGCGGCGTTGGATAAGGATTTGCTTGGTGGTATTCCATATACGATTTTGATTCAGCCGGGCGGAAAAGTTATTTACCGTTGTGTGGGAATAATAGAACCGCTCGAATTAAAACAAGCTATTGTCGGATATTTGGGACGATATTACAAATAGATGTAGAGATAGTAACATTGCAGCATCGAAGTCAGAACAAAACATATTGGCACGGGAAGAATTATGTGGTGCAGAGTAAGTAAATTTCTCTTTTTTGTCTTAGTAGGATTTTTATCGACAAACTGTTTAGGACAATCCCAGAGCAAAGCAGGCAGGTCACCGTTAGTTGAGCTGCCGGCACATATAAAGCGAGTAACGCACTTTGGCCAGAGGGCGGACTTTTCGCATGATGGTAAGCGTATTTTGTTTATCGAGAAGACTTTTGGTGACGTATATGAGGTAGAGCTTGCGACAAAGATTATCCGGCCAATGACTCACCGCTACTATCACGAAGGTTACACGCGGGCGCTGTATCTGGCAAACGGCGATATTTTGCTCTCTGGGGCGCGGAAGTTTGACGCAACAAACCCGATGCCGAGCCGAAGCGAGAAGAATGCGGAGTTGTGGGTGCTGAACAAAGACCTTTCAGCCGCGCCGGTGCCGTTGGGCGAGAAGTGCTCCGAAGGCCCGGCTGTTTCACGCAGACACATGCGGATTGCCTGGACGCAAGGCGGAGCATTTTATATGGCGAATATAGTTTATACAAATGGTAGACCTGAGCTGGCGAACAAAAAGAAGATTTTGGATAAGCGTGATTTAGACTTTGAGACCGGGCTTGAGACGCAGAACCTTCGCCCGCCGGATGAAAAGGAGCTAATATTCAGCGCCTACGGTTACCAGGGCACGGAAGTAATGGGGCTGGATATCGAAACAGGCAAGGTAGTGAACTACTCGATGGCGCCAGACCAGTATGATGAGCCGGAAGGTATTTTTCCCGACGGCAAACATACGCTGGTCGAATGTGATAAACACAATCATAAGGGGACACAGTATATCGACCTCTATAAGCTGGCGCTGGACGGCTCGGGAAAGACAGAACGGATGACTTTCTTTTCCGACTATCCGGGCTATAAGGCCTCCAATCCCGTGGTAAGCGACGATGGGCGGTATATAGCGTTTCAGGTTGCCGAAAGAGGCGATATGGCCGGTGTGGGAAGAGGCATCTTGATATTTGACTTAAAGATGTACGAGAGGATGAAAAAATCCAGAGGCAGATGAGTTTTTTAACCGGTCGCTTACTATTCCTGCTCCGTTTTAGTGGGGATTTGAAAATAAGGATTGCAATTTTGCGAATTTGCTTTTAGATTAGCTTCGTAAATTAGGCGTTGGGATTCCGGGGTGAGGAGATTGAAGATTTTCATTGTATCAAGGAGCAAATTATGGCAGAGGTTAAGCCAAGCCGGGAAGAAGCCTTCTCGCTGCTGAAAGAATATAACAAAAATGAGGGATTGCTTAAGCACGCTCTGGCTGTTGAGGCGGTGATGCGCTATTGTGCCCGCAAACGCGGCGAGGACGAGGAAAAATGGGGCCTCATCGGTTTAGTTCACGACCTGGACTATGAGCAATTTCCCGAGCAGCACTGCCGAAAGACCGAGGAAATTCTGACTACTCATAACTGGCCTGCTGAGTACATCCGGGCTGTGGTTTCGCACGGGTGGGGTATATGCACGGAGGTTGAGCCTCAAAGTGAACTGGAGAAGGTCCTTTATACTATTGATGAGCTTGTCGGACTTGTGGTGGCCACAGCACTTGTGCGGCCGAGCAGGAGCGTGCTGGATATGAAAACCAAATCGGTAAAAAAGAAATGGAAAGATAAATCCTTCGCTGCGGGGGTAAATCGAGTTGTGATTGAAAAAGGCGCCGAGATGTTGGGCGTGGAATTAGGTGAGATTATCGGTGACGTGATTATGGGGATGCGCGAAGTGGCTGACGAAATCGGGTTAAGAGGTAATTGTTAGTTTTGACTTCGGCGAGCTCAGTCGAGCCGAGTGTTTAGTTCTAAGTTGGTAAGTGCGAGATTAGGGTATGTATAAGTATGTTTTTTTATTAGTGTTAATGCTGTTGCTGATAGATGGCTGCAATGACGGTGGTAACCCGACCAGTGCTGAATTAGAGCGTCAGGCTCTTGCGCAGAAGATAAGACTTGTAGAAGCCTCGGGGGGATTTGTGCTGATGGTCGGCGGTGAGACTATAACCAGTGATGAGATAATCGCCTCGCCGGTAGAATTAGGTGGGATGTTTGTATTGCCAATAGAATACTTTAAGCCGATTGCGCAGGCAAGTGAGCTCGATCAGTTCAAAGAGCGAGCCAGGGGCCAGCTTAAAGGAATTCTTATGTCTAAAATCTCGAATATTTTGCTTTATCAGCAGGCCAAAAGACAAATGGGAAAGAATATTGAGGATGCTCTGGAAAAGGATGCGGAAAAGGCGTTGAGAGAATTTGTTGTGGCCTTCGGGGGTGACCAAATCAGGGCTGACGAGGCACTTAAACAAAGGGGAATGGACTGGAAGAGCTTTAAGGAATATCAAAAAAGATTAGTTCTAACTCAATGGTACTTAGGATCGAAATTGTCTAATAACAGACCTGTAACTTATCGTGAGCTGATGGACTGCTACAACGAGATGAAGGACGAATATTTTGCAAAAACCGCGACGATACAATTTCGCCTGATTGATATTCAGCCGGCCAGGCTTCAAGCAGCAAATCCGAATGCAGACCGCCATCAGCTTGCGGAAAAGCTGGCACTTGAATTGACTAATCGCATACGGTCAGGTGAAGATTTCGGCGAATTAGCCAAACAATACTCGCACGGGCCTATGCGAGAGTTTGGCGGATTGTGGAAACCTGTCTCGCCGGGGTCTTTAGCTGCGCCTTATGATAAGCTTGCCGCCGAAGCAGAGAACATCGGATCCAGCCGGATTACAAGAATAATAATAACCGCTGAACATGTTTTCATAATGAAGCTGGAAGAGAAAAAAATAGCCGGTTATGAGCCTTTTGAGAAGGTACAAAGGCAAGTGCGAAACAAGATTATTCTCGACCGCCAGAACGAAGCTGTTGATAGAGTTAATGCTACACTTCTTCAGCAGGTGGAACTTAGTAAGACGGATGAATTTATAGATTTTTGCCTGGAGAAGATTTACCAAAAGCGCGACCAGCCGGTAACATTAAAAAGAGATATATACAAACGTACAGAAACACAGAGGCCTCGAGACACAAGACCATCGATATACAAAGATATGATGCCAGGTGGTATCAGAAAAAGGTAAGAATAAAAAGTGATATGTACAAAAGCACAAAAAAGCAGCTACTGCTCTGTCAAGCATGATTTGAGTTGTTGTCATTCCGCACCCATTCTGCTTTGTTCAGGGCAGGCTTTGATGCGGAATCCATTTATAGCTATCTGGATTCCTGCTTTCGCAGGAATGACAAAACATCAATCGACATTTGATATAGCACTACCTGCAAGGCGATTTGTCTGGCGGGAGCTTGGCGGGAACGACTTGAGAAAGCAGGATTGACGGATGGAGATTGTAGCACACGGTATAGACCTTGTAGATTGTCCGCGGATAGAAGCGATGATAGAGCGGCACGGTGAGCGCTTCGTCCAGAGGGTTTTCACTGCTGCTGAGCGGGCCTATGCCGAGGCAAATAAAAATGAAATAGAAAAATTAGCCGGCCGCTTCGCGGCAAAGGAAGCCATTCTTAAACTTATGGGCACAGGATGGCGGGGTAAAATCGCCTGGACGGATATTGAGGTAATAAACAATAGTAGTGGTCAGCCGGAAGTTACTCTGGATGGGGAGGTCAAAAAAATCGCCGACAAACTTGGGATTAAACATATAAGCGTAAGCATTACACATACCGCAAATTTCGCCATTGCATCTGCGGTTGCCCTGGCGGAGAAGGACGATTGATGATAATTAGCCCTGCCACCCGTGTTTCCGGTATAGGGACGAGGAACGAACCGCAGGGGTGACGCGACGGATAGGTCAGTTCGTGTTAGTTAAAGTAACCTTAAAAATTCTTTGATAGTAAGTTCAGCATTACGTAGTAACTTGCGTATGAGACCTTTACCCAATGTTTTATGACGAGGTCTTGATAACCTGTCTTTTTAAAACATTTTATGGCTCGATTGCCGGAAATGATAGGTAATTTAGGCACAAGACAGTGTGTAGAAACTTAATTCTTGGGGATGGAAATTTTTAAGGGCTTCTTTATTTTCCTTTTCTTCGAGACATAAGTTAATTACCTCTCGAATGTTTTTCAGAGCTTCATCTATGGTTTTTCCCTGGCTGTAGCATCCTGAGAATACAGGACATTCAACTACATAAAATCCATCCTCATCTTTTTCTATTAAGATAGGTAACTGATAACGTTTTTTCATTTCTGTTTACCTCTGTCATAAAAATACCATATAAGCTGTTAAAAAGCAAGAGATTAGAATCAGATGTTTAAGATGAGACTTTTTCTATTCGTTCAGCTACCCATACTTTGATGATAGATTGTCGAGGCACACCGAGGCGTTTTGCCTCTTTATCTAAGAAGTGGATCATCCACAGAGGGAAATCTACATTTACTCTTTTCTGCTCTTGTCCAGGTCTTCTGGCCTTTGACATATCCAGGTATTTAGAAATATCCCTGCCATCATCAAACCTCTTGTCAAATTCGTTAGCTTTCATAAATATCAATTTCCTCTTTTCTGGAGCGCCGTACCGAAATAATCCTTATTTTTTCACGCCTATAGGTAATGACCGCTGACCAATGCTCTCCTGAAATCTTCCCAATTACCAAAAATCTTGGTTCACCGCTATTGTCAATCAAATATTTTCTTATTCTTCCTTTTGTATATGTGGAGCTCGCTTGCAGGACGGACTGCCATTGCTGGATTGTCTTCGATTTCAATCTCTCAAAGCACATAACGACAAGGTGAGCGGCGGCGTTTCGCGCCATACTCTCGACCGACATTTTGGGCAACACCGTTGTCACTCAACCAAGTGAATTCCAGCCATCTTGGAGGAACTTGCCAAAAGAATCATCTGGGAAATCTTCTTCCTCAATCTTCTTTAAAAAGTCAGGAAATTGCGGTAGTTGAGATGCCCATTGTTTGGGATCTTTAAGGGCTTCTCTTAAGTAGGCTTTTTGTTGTTCCTCAACCTTTGTCTGTAAGAAAACCGCTATATCTTCCTGACGAACACGCCATTGACCGCCAAGCTTGAATCCTGGTAAGCGTCCGGATGTCAATAGTGCCTCAATGTAATCTTCTTCTACCTGAAGGAATTCTGCGACTTGCTCAATTGTCATTACTTGATTCATTTGGTTCTCTGTCCAACTATTGCTTATATGGTTTCCGAATAAGAACCCAAACTTAACTAATTCTGCAATATAAACCACATTTGGTTAAACACCAGAAGAATACATAACTATCTTTTCCATCAAGATGTTATGGTAACATAGAGGTCAGCTTGCCACTTGCAAGGCGTCTTGCGCTTCGCGAGGCAGCTCGACAAGAACGAAGTAGGAATGCGGATACAAGTAGTCCTCCCCGGACTCGTCAACGATTCTCAGGTATCCTTCCTTTGCTGCCTCATCGTCCGGCAGGACTGTGTAAATCTTACGCTTTTCCAAATCCTCACATTCCTTGTTCTCTATGCAAAGCGCAAATGACGGTTCTTTGCTTTCTTTAGCCATAATTTTAATCCAGTAATCTTTTGATTTTAAACTTCTTTCTGCCTATACCATGGGCTTCATACCAGTGAATCTCAGCATTGCAAATATTTCCACTCTGAAGGCGGACCTTAGCAACCCCTTTAAGTTTTCTCCATTTAGCGGAGCCATATTGTTTACGAATCCGCATAATATCTCTGATTCTTCCACTTATGGCTATCGTTTCAATGCTCTCAATCTCACCTATTATCTCAAAATGCATACAAAATCCCGTATTTTATCCATCTGCTTGTTCTGTACCAGGTGCGCCCAACTATTGATTGTATGGTTTCCGTATAAGAACCCGAACTTAGATGATTCTGCAATATAAACCACACATATAGTATTAAGGAAATAACATCCATTGTCAAGACTTGATTAGAAAGTTCAAAAAAGCTATCCCGCACCAATTGTCCTATAGTGATTCAACCACCCAGCAGTCCCGTTAGTGATGGCCAAGTCCATTGCTTTGTAACACTACTATGGATACAATTTATGCCATAGGTATTGGTGCGGGACTAAATATGTCTAACAGAACGAAAATAAACGAGTTTGATTGCGTTGTTATAGGTGGAGGTCACGCTGGCGTCGAGGCTGCTCATGCTGCCGCGAAGATCGGTGCCAAAACCTGCCTTATAACCATCAGCAAAGACACAATAGCCAAGATGAGCTGCAATCCGGCTATCGGCGGTCTTGCCAAAGGACAGATTGTGCGCGAGGTCGATGCGCTGGGGGGACTGATGGGATTAGCGATAGATGCAACGGGGATTCAGTTTCGAATGCTGAATCGCTCGAAGGGCCCGGCTGTGCAGTCGCCGCGAGCCCAGGCTGACAGGCAAAAGTATCAGGACTTTATGCGGCGAGCACTTGAGCAGACTGCTAATCTGACCATAATCGAGGCGATAGCGACAGAGATAGAAACATCCGACAATAAGGTGCGAGCAGTTTACTGCAAGGATGGGTCGGTTTACCGCACTGAGACGGTTATTGTGACACCGGGGACGTTTCTTGGGGGGATGGTCTATATCGGTAGCGAGAAGTGGGCTGCGGGAAGATTTGAAGAGCCGCCAAGTGTAGAGCTTTCGCAGAGTTTGAAACGAATGGGATTGGAACTCGGGCGGATGTCAACGGATACGACACCGAGATTGGCTGCTGAGACGGTGGATGTGGAGAGATTGCAAGTACAACCCGGGGATGAGCCGCCGGTGCCGTTTTCATTTATGACTGAAAAGATAGACCGGCCTCAGGTGCCGTGCTGGATTACCTATACCAACGCGAAGATACACAAGCTGCTTCGTGATAACCTACATCGTGCTCCACTTTCTTCGGGCGAAATTAAGGGCGCCGACCCGCGTTATTGTCCGAGCATTGAAAGTAAGGTCGTCAGATTTGCGGATAAGAAGCAGCACCGAATCTTTTTAGAGCCAGAAGAACAAAAAATAAAAACGATTTACTGTAACGGTATTTTTACCTCTATGCCAAAAGATGTTCAAGAGCAAATGCTTAGATGGCTGCCGGGGACGGAAAATGCGCGGATTATTCATTACGGCTATGCGATTGAATACGATTACTGTCCGCCGATTCAATTAAAGCCCAATCTGGAGACCAGGAAGGTGTCGGGGCTATTTCTGGCCGGGCAGATAAACGGGACCAGCGGGTATGAAGAAGCGGCGGGACAGGGTATCGTGGCTGGTATAAATGCGGTTAGGAAGCTACAGGGTAAAGTGCCGCTCGTACTCGGCAGAGACCAGGCATATATCGGGGTGCTGATAGATGATTTGCTCACCAAGGGGCTTGATGAGCCTTACCGTATGTTCACGTCGAGAGCGGAGTATCGGCTGGCCTTGCGTGCTGATAATGCGGACCGAAGATTGACGCCAATCGGCACATCGGTCGGACTCGTGGATGAAAAGCGATGGGCAAAGTTTCAAAACAAACTCTATGGCATAGATACCCTCAAGGCCTATCTGAAAAACACCCGTTCCGAGGTGACAAGTTTATGGGACAAGCTGCGCCAGCCGGGTAATATTCTTGCTGAATCGATGGCCGAAAATCCTGATATTAAAAATATGAATTTTGCTGAAGATGTCTATCAGGCCGTAATTGTTGATGCAAAATATGAGGGTTATTTAGCCAAACAGGAACGTCTGGTGGCTGGTTTTCGAGCTTTGGAGAATAAAAAGATTCCGGCGGACCTGGACTATAACAGCATCGCACATCTTCGGGCCGAGGCCAAAGAGAAGCTGTCGGCTTTTAGGCCGAGCACATTAGGCCAGGCCTCTCGAATAAGCGGTATAACGCCGGCTGATATTACGGTGGTTCAAATTCATCTGAAAAAATACAACAGAAATCATAATGCAAAATGATAGATAAAATCAGAGTGCAGCAACCCTGCTTTACGGGACCCCGACAAGATTACATAAGTCATTGTGTAAGAACACATTAAAAATTATTTTCTTTGCAAAAATGCTACAATCCCAAAAAAATTTTAAAATTCCACATTTTTTTGTTGACAACTTGTACAAATGTACGATATTGTAGTTGTACAAATGTAAAATACAATTGTAAAAGGAGATTGCTATGACACAGAAGAAGTTACCTGCTTTAAGCCCGTCGGAGACCGAAATCCTAAGATTAGTATGGCAGCTTGACAAAGCGACTGTACAGGATGTCTGCGACAAGCTGCCTGCAAAAAGGAAAATAGCTTACGCAACGGTCCAAACCCTGCTGCGCCGGCTCGAAAAGAAGGGCTATTTGAAACACCGCATCCGGGGCAAGGCCCACGTCTTTTTCGCTGCGGTCAAAAGCGAAAATGTCATAAAAAGGTCGGTCAATGACTTTCTCGATAGGCTCTTCGGCGGCGATCCAATTCCACTTATGCAGTACCTTGCCGAGCACGGTAAAATCGATGCCGGCGATATCGAAAAACTAAAACGATTAGCGGGTAAAAAATAGCTAATAATTTTATTGGAGCGGTAATAATAGAAAATTACTTAACGCAAATCACAAATTATCTGCTGACGCAGAGCTGGCAGATAGCAATCCTGGTAGTCGTAGTAGCAGCGTTAAATTTGGCGCTGAAAAATAAAAGCGCACACGTTCGCTACTTGCTCTGGCTGATTGTCTTGGCTAAATGTCTGGTACCGCCTTTATTTGCCATACCATTAGCGGTTCTACCGCAAGATAAGATGCCGGAACCGACTTTAATATCGAATGTTGAAATGCTTGCTGCCAATGTTGAAATGGAAGATACGGTTACGTCCGAGCCTCTCGCGTTACCTTCATTGCCAATAACATCACCAACTATTATGGAAAGATTGGCAAGAGTAACTGCCAGGCAGTGGCTGGGCTTTGGATGGATTGTGGGTGGAGCTGCCTTTCTGCTTTTTGCTTTAGTAAAAGCATTGCGTACCAATTACTGGCTTTGGCGGCAGCGAAAGCAGCTTCCAGCCGAAGCACGAACCGGGATTGAGAATTTATTCACCAGCCTTGATTTGAAAACTTTTCCGAAGGTCTGGTTTGTTGAAGGCATAGGCCAGCCGTTCGTATGGGGTCTATTGCGCGGCAGTATTTATCTACCGGCCAACTTCGTTAAAGTCAATAGCGAAGAGCATCGCAGAGGCGTCTTAAGTCACGAGCTAAGCCACATCCTGCGTTTCGATGCCGTGGTCAACATTTTGCAGATAATCGCCCAGGCCGTTTTTTGGTTCCATCCCTTTGTCTGGTGGGCGAATAAGAAAATCCGCGCCGAGCGCGAGAAATGCTGCGATGAAATGGCAATCGCCCGCCTTGGTGCTAAAGCCAAAGATTACAGCAGCGCGATTGTGAACATATTGATTTCTGAACACGAGTCAACCCGGCCGGTTCCATCGTTGGCTGTAGCCGGGCCCGTTAAAAATATTGAGGAAAGGATAAAAACAATGTTAAGACCAGGAAAAAGATTCTACAAACGCCCAAGCTTATTAGCTGCAATTACCGTCTTATTGGTGGCATTCTCTACGGTTCCAACAGCCTTTGTACTGTGCGCCCGGTCAGAGACGAAAGCTGCTGTGCCGCCGCTCCACAAGGCCGTGGCAAATGGTAACCTCGAGCAAGTAAGGCTTCTTATTACAAGAGGGGCCAGCGTCAATGCAAAGGACAGTGAAGGTCGTACACCTCTGTTCTACGCGGTCGAGAATGACCATATACTCATGTTTGACTTACTCATAGCTAAGGGCGCCGACATCGATGCCAAAGATAAGGTTGGTGATACACCGCTGCACTACGCTGCACGAGTTGTACGACATCGCGACTGGCAGTTTGCAGCCGAATTAGCACGCCGAGGTGCAGATGTCAATGCGACGAATAACCGTCGCCAAACACCTTTGCATGTGGCGTTAGAGGGAGATAGTTCCGGACACAGACACGTTGCTTCTCACCTTCTTGGATATGATGTGAACGTCAACGCAAAAGATTCCAATGGCAAGACAGCACTGCACCTCGCGGTGGAAAGGGCCGCTAATCTGTCGTGGGGATTCGTTCGGCGAATCCTTACGAAAGGCGCAGATGTAAACCTAAAAGACGCAAGAGGGAAAACGGCTCTACACATTGCGTGTGACAATAACACCGAAGCACAAGCCGTAATAAGGACTATTCTTAAACGCGCCAAACGAGTAGAACTGAATGCCGTTGACAGTAACAATGCAACGCCTCTGCACATAGCAGCGCTGCGGGGTCGAACGGATGCGTGCGAAACCTTGATAGACAATGGTGCCAAGATAAACGCTAAAGACAAAAATGGTCACACACCTGCATATCATGCTGTGCGAGCCGGCAACGTAGAGACGGCTGATTCGTTGATCAAAAAGGGTACGGATATTTCATCTATTTACCTTTCGGCCTATAAAGGGAATCTATCAAACCTTAAGACTCTGCTCACAAGAGGAGCTTCTGTCAATGAAAAAGATGAGACTGGCTTCACCCCCTTACACGCTGCAGCGGCAGGAGGGCAAAAAGAAATAGTTCAGTATCTGATTTCGCAAGGAGCCGACGTAAAGGCGGAAGGCGGGCCAGGATGGACGGCACTTTCCTATGCAGCCAGAGGCAACTGTAAGCAGGTTGTTGACGTGCTGCATGCCAAGGGAGTAGGTGGCGGCAAAGAAGTATCCAGAATTCTGCCGGTAGTCATCGAACGAGGCTATGCTGACATGGCAACTATCCTGATTGCCCTCGGCGCGGATATCAATTTCGACAATGGAAAACCCTTGAGGGTGGCCGCACGTCACGGCGACAAAGACATCGTCGAATTGCTTATCTCAAAGGGTGCTGACGTTAACGTGGGAGAAGACCAGAGCGCTCTTCATGCTGCAGCGACTTTAGATCGCATCGATATTGCTGAGTGTCTGATTGCAGCAGGGGCAGATGTTAATGGCAAGGGTGAGAAGTGGTGGTCACCCTTGGGAGATGCGATTGCAAATTGGCATAGGAGAATGGTCGAGTTTCTATTGTCAAAGGGTGCAGACGTTAATAAGGGACGTGGCTGGCTGGCTCTACAGGATGCGATCGATTGTGAATATCAGGATATTGCTAAGCTACTCATCGAGCATGGAGCTGATGTCAATGCAGGGGGAGGTTATGGTATACTGGGCTTGGCGGCTTGGTATGAACCCGAATTTGTTGAGCTACTCATCGACAGCGGCGCCAATGTCAACGCTATCGGGGATTGGAGTTGGACCCCGTTGCATTGGTCAGTCTATGGAAATAATCCAGATGCCTTTGACTTGCTTGTCGCAAGGGGCGCTGACGTCAATGCAAGAACACGCACAAAAGAAACGGTTCTTCACCTACTGATCCAATGGGGTCGAAATGCAGAGCATGTGGAATTCGTCCTAAGTAGAGGAGTGGACATAAATGCAGCCGACGTGTGCGGGTGGACAGCGCTGCACCGTGCGGTTCTCTATAACCGCCCGGAGATTGCTGGGCTCCTCATCGCCGAAGGAGCGGACATCAACCTCAAAGACAGTGACGGACGGACGGCTTTGTTCCTATCGAAGGAAAGGGGTCACACCGATATCGTGGAACTGTTGCGTAAGCATGGGGCGAAAGAATGATGTAGTATGCCCAGGGCAACCACACAGGATTGCCCCCTACCTGGGCATAGCGGTGGCTTCGATTTCAAATAACAGGTCGGGGCGGCAGATGTCGCAAATGGCTGTTACCCAGGGCCAGTTAAGGGGGCCTTTGGAGGCGTTGAAAATCTTTTCGACCTCTGTCGTTTTGCAATAAGCGACCATCTGAACCACATCCTCATCCTTACAGTTCATATCGGCCAGAACGGCCCGGACGTTTTCTATGGTTGTTGCTATCTGGCCTGAGGCATCGCCGATATGCGTGGTAGCTCCGTCGGCGTCGATGGAGGCGGTTCCGGAAACAAATACCGTTTGGCCGGCCGGTGTAACTGCTCTTGAAGCCCGTGAGAAGGCCGAGCCGTAATCCAATGCACACTGCTGTTTTCCCACCGCTTGAAGAAACTGGATGGAGTTATGCGGTTCCAAGACCGCTGTCAGGTCCATTGCACAGTAGCTGCCGTCAGCCGGGCCCAGCCCGATGCCGGTGCTGGCGGGCATTGACTGGCGGGTTCCTTCTCCGATAAGCCGATGTTCGGTGAAAAACTCAGTTCTGACATGATTGAATTCGTCATACCACGAAAGAATGTCCTTTAGCCACATCCAGGTGCGTGGCACCGAGAGGAAATCAGCTCCGAATTGCTTGAGTGCAGATTCGGCCTTTTCCATCATAGCCTGGGCTTGTTCACCTGCTTTCGCAGGTGTAAACTTGGCCTGTGGGGATTGGGGGGCGGAGATATTCGAGAGTGTAAGATATGTGCAGGATTCCCGCAAGGCGGGGTCCCTGTCGGATGTGCGAAGAATTCGTCCGCAGGGGATTCCGTCCAATTTCACCACTTCCGGCTGTATGTTACTGCTGATTGCGTGGACCTGTACACCGGCAACAGGGCCGAGCAATCCTTCTTTGGCCACCAAAAAGCTCGGGGCAACTCCGTCATCAAGGCCGGAATAGGCCTGGGAGCGTGCTCGGCTGAGGGTTTCCATTGCGCTTTGAGCGGCAAAGACCCGCTCCTGGAAAATATGCGCCTTTTTTGAACCCCGCCTCTCCGAGGGGCTGGGTGAACGGAGTATGTCGGAAATGCCGGAAAAAATCTCCTCGGCCTGGCTCTGGGCGGATGCAATTTCGGCGGGCACCGCTGAAATGTAGATTTCAGTTGCCGAAGCCGATTCGACGCTGCGTGTGTCCAGTTTTACGGTCATTTCCTATCTCATTATCCACAAGTGCGTTATAGGGCCCCCAGCCTTGCCTGCACCTGTGCTTTGGGTTCCCGCAAAGCGGGGTCCCTCCCGCACAGGTAGTCGCAGGTACAGGTGCGGGAGCCCAAATCTTTGCCTTTTACAGGGCATATTAAATATCGTTAATAGAAAAATCAAGCTTAATCCCGAATCTAAGTTTTTTCCGTTTTTTCGGGTTTGGCCAGATTTTTTGGCAAGCGATTTTAAGTTCATTTTGGCCTTTGAAGAAATTGGGTTTGAATTGGGTTTGTTTTTATATCCGGCCAGCGGGATGAAATTTTTATAATCCTTTGTATCATAGAAATTTATGTTCATTTGCAATCCGCCTACGGCGGACAAGATTGGCTTTGTTTGGGTTTGTTTTTCTGATTTCACCAATTGTCCACTTTCACATATTTACTTGTAATAAAAGAGCTTACGTTGATTTTGGCGTTCTTGACATTGGGTTTGTTTTGCATAAAAAGGTCGATTTGTAGAGGATTCTCGACAGATGTAGAGGGTAGATGCTCGTATTGCGTATTGCGTATCTCATATCTGGTGGTACATTGTTCATAATTCATATTTCATTAGTTAATATAGTTAATATGGATAAATTGGTTAAATTAGACTATAAGGTTGAGTGTTTCGTTGGACGGATGCGCAGCTCGTTTCGATTGCGCTAAGCGTGTTTCGTACCGGTTATCGGGGTAACGGGTTACCAGGCAGTGATTATCAGGGTATCCGGTTATCAGGGCGATCCCTTCTTTCTTTTTGAATATTGATCCCATTAGAGTATAAGGCACTCTAACGGGACAAGCAAGCTTTGCGGGGCCGGCTGGGTCTAAGTCCTTGTGGCGCTGCAACTTACAAAAATCAGACTAAAAATACGGTCTTTGGGCTTTTTGGCGTGTATCTGCTGATACGAGATCCCCGACTAAGACATTCGAGGACAAGCTGTGCGGTTCTCCGCAAAACTGTCGCCTGCTGGCTAAGAACCTATCCAAATAACCCAATCTATTGCGGTCTGCTGCAAATCCCGATGCCTGTGTTGTCGTTGCAAAAATGTTCTCAACGTGGCGAAAACCACGCCTCCGAGCCTTTTTGACCTGCCGCCTTGGCCTCGGACTTTTCGCTCGACCTCATAACGATCCGGTTATCCGGAGAGGTCCTGTTTGTTAGCCT
>Ga0315548_1000273_pt1 | contig 48465 bp, 44 predicted proteins | sample SalMarSW160110MG_2_FD_202540 | JGI IMG/M metagenome (GOLD analysis project Ga0315548, IMG submission 202540) | Salt marsh sediment microbial communities from the Plum Island Ecosystem LTER, Massachusetts, United States - Salt Marsh Sediment SW1601-110 ... | reverse complement strand
CAGTGACCTCTGCCGTGTGAAGGCAGCGCTCTCCCGCTGAGCTAAGCGCCCGGAAGCCGAAAGTGTAGCGCTCGCCTCGAATGGTCCGGGAAGGGCTTCGGGCGAGGCCGCTCACAGGCGGAGGCCGCGCCTCGCCGGCGCAACGGGGCGGCTACTCGTGGCGCTTCGGTGGCGTCTCCCCGAGGCGCCACCAGACCAGGGCGCCGACACCGATACCGAGGAGGAGAGGAAAGACGGGTGAGAGGTCTCCCCCCGGCCATTCGATCGTCGGGGTGCCCAGCCATGAGCGGCACCGTTCCCAACTCGAGACGCCGCCCATTGCATCGCAGCCGGAGGTCATCGACGCAAGGAACGTCACGGCGCCGAAGAGCAACGCCACACCCAACCGAAGGCCGGATCGAAAGTAGTTCACGATGTCCTTTCGGTCGGTCTGGGGCGTTCGACGATCAGGTCACGGTACTTGAAGCTCCACCACTTCCTAATCTTCCCCTCATGAGCCGTGACCTCCCGCCGCCGAGCCGCCGTGGGGGCATGACCCGGAGGGAGTTCGAGCGGGTCGTCGACGAGGTGCTCGACACCCTCCCCGACTGGGTGGTCGAGCACCTCGACAACCTCGAGGTGATCGTCGAGGAGTCCCCCACCCGGGAGCAGGACCCCGGCGGCGAGGGGCTGCTCGGCCTCTACCACGGCATCTCGCTGCTCGAACGGGGCGTCGACTACTGGGGCGCCATGCCCGACACCATCACCATCTTCCGCAAGCCCCACCTCGCCCTCGGGTTGAGCCGGGACGAGCTGCGCCACGAGATCCGGCGCACCGTGCTGCACGAACTGGCCCACCACCTCGGCATCGACGACGACCGCCTCCACGAGCTCGGCTGGGACTGACCGCCGCAGCGGCGAAACCCTTGACCGCCAGGACCTGGCAGCTAGGCTGGAAATGGCAGGGATCCACCACACCGCCAACTGACCCCACTTCCCCCCGTGGCATGGCCCGGGCCGAGCTGCCCGGGCCGTGTCGCGCCCAGCATCACCTTTCGCGGGCTTCCTACACTCGTGCGGATATGGAGACCAACGTCTACGCCGTCGCCGCCCTCCCCGAGGAACCCGGCTGGCCCGAAGGTCCCGGGCCCTACCTGTTCCTGCTGGAGGCGGTCGGATCGCTCGAGCTGCGCATCCTCGACGGCTGGATCGAACGGCACCGTCCCCCCGAGGTCGACCCCGGCGACGTGCGGGTGGCGCTGCTCCCCCAGACCCGGCGCCGCCGCCGCCGCCTCGACCCCCGCCTCACCGCCTACCTCGAAGGCGACGCCGACCCGCTGCTGGTGCCGCTCCGCATCGCCTGGCTCCCCCCGCTGCGCCACGGGCGTCGCACCGCCGCCTTCCGGGACCTGGTGAGCCTCGGCGACCCCAGGGACCCGCCGCCGATCCGCCAGACCATCGTCTACCGCACCCGACCCGACCGCTGCCGCATCATCGAGGGGATCCCGAGCCGGGCCTCGGCGCTCCGCACCGCCTGGGAGGACCCCGCCGGCCGGCCCCGCCGCAGCGGCACCTCACTCCCCGAATTCGTCGCCAAACGGGCCTGGCTCACCCTGGAGCGGGCCGAGCGCAGCCTGCGAGGCAGCCGCTACAAGGTCCCCAAGTTCGTCCGGGAGAGCCTCACCGAGAGCCGCTCCTTCACCAGCGGCGTCGCCCGCCTCGCCGCCGAGCGCGGCGCCCCGGTCGGCCTGATGGGGGCCCGCTGCCGCCGCTACGTACGGGAGATCGCCGCCAGCCACAGCCCCTTCACCATCGACCTCGTCGCCAACACCATCCGCTGGCTCATCTCCAAGGCCTACGTCGGGCTGCACTACGACGACGAGGAGCTGGCCGCCATCTACACCATGAGCGAGCGCTACCCGCTGGTGTTCCTCCCCTCCCACAAGTCGAACTTCGACCACCTGGTGCTGCGCTACGTGCTCTACCAGAACGGCCTGCCCCCCAACCACACCGCCGGGGGCATCAACATGAACTTCTTCCCGGTCGGTCCCATCCTGCGCCGGGCCGGGGTGTTCTTCATCCGCCGCGAATTCAAGGACGACGAGCCCTACAAGTTCGCCCTCCGCCAGTACCTCGACTACCTGGTCGAGAAGCGCTTCCCGCTCGAGTGGTACATGGAGGGGGGCCGCTCCCGCTCCGGGAAGCTGCGGCCGCCTCGCCTCGGGCTGCTCGCCTACGTAGTCGACTCGCTGCAGCGCGGCGCCGCCGACGACATCGTCATCTTCCCGGTGTCGATCGCCTACGACCAGATCCAGGACGTCGGCTCCTACGCCGCCGAGCAGACCGGCGGCGGCAAGGAACGTGAATCGGTGGGATGGCTACTGCGGGTGATCCGCAGCCTTCGGCTCCGCTACGGCGACATCCACCTCCGCATCGGGGCCCCGGTGTCGGTGCGTAACTTCCTCGCCGAGCAGGAGGACGTCCCCACCGACGCCGAGGACACCCGCAGCCCCGCCATCCCCAAGCTCGCCTTCGAGGTGGCGGTGCGCATCAACGAGGTCACCCCGGTCACCCCCATTTCGCTGGTCACCCTCGCCCTGCTCAGCGTCGGCCACCGCAGCCTCACCGTCGACGAGCTGATGCGGGTGCTGGAACCGTTCGCCGACTTCGTCTCCCGCCGCGACCTGCCGGTCACCGACACCCTCTCCCTCGACGACCCGGTCGACACCATCGCCGCCCTCGACGCCCTCACCCTCCACGGGGTGGTGTCGCCGTTCGAGGGGCCGACCGACACCGTCTACCGCATCGGCCCCGAGCAGCACCTCGCCGCCGCCTACTACCGCAACACCATCATCCACTTCTTCGTCAACCGGGCCATCACCGAGCTGGCGCTGCTCCACACCCGGGACGAGCCGGGCGAGGCCCCGCTCCAGACCGTGCTCGACGAGTGCCGGCGGCTGCGTGACCTGCTCAAGTTCGAGTTCTTCTTCGCCCCCCGCGACGAGTTCCAGGACGAGATCCGCCACGAACTGGCCGACCACGACCCGCAGTGGCGGGAGCACCTCGCCGCCGGCGACGTCGACCCGGTACTGCGGGCCTTCCGGCCCTACGGGTCGCCGGCGATCCTCCGCCCCTTCCTCGAGGCCTACCAGGCGGTGGCCGACATCCTCGCCCGCAGCGCCGGCGACGCCACCCTCACCGCCGAGGCCGTGCAGGACGAGGTGATGGACCTCGGCAAGCAGTACCTGCTCCAAGGCCGCATCAAGCACGCCGAATCGGTCTCCACCGTCCTGTTCGACGCCGCGCTGCGGCTCGCCGCCAACCGGCGCCTCTTCGCCGACGACGCCGCCGAGGAGGTCACCGCCGACCCCGAGCTGCCGGCCCGCCGCCTCGCCTTCGCCACCGAGCTGCACGAGGTGCTGCATCGCCTCGACGGCATCGAGGCCCTCACCGCCGCCGCAGCCGCCGGCGTCCTCGAATAGGGGCATCACCGGGTAACCACGGGTGACTATGCCCAAACCACCCGAAAGAACTAGTTGACTGCGCTCGGTAGTTGTCGATACACTCTCCGTAGGCGGAGGAATCCTTTCTGCGAGGGTGAAGCCCGCAATGGGTCAAGGTTCCCGAGGTGGAGCGCATGAGCCGAAACGACGAAAAGTCGGATGACGTGATTGCCGCCGAGCGCGGAGCCGCCTCGACTCCGACCGAGGACGGAGCCGCCCCCACCCCACCGTGGCTCGAGCAGTTGGCAGAGACCGAGCGGCGCATCGCCGCTCTCGAGGAACAACTCACCTCAGCCAGGCCCACCAAGACCCCCGCAGCCCCCGAGGATGCCCCCGTCCCGCTCACCCTGGTCGCCGCCCCCGAGCCCGAGGAAGACGCGGCCGACGCGTCTCGTGAGGAGGCGACCAAGGAAGCGGAACGGATCGTCGCCGACGCCCGGGAAGAGGCCACCACCATCCTCGGAGAAGCCCGGCGGGAAGCCTTCCGTCTCGTCACCGAGGCCCGCGAGGACTCCGAGCACACCGCCGCCGAGGCCCAGGCCAACGCCGCCCGCATCCTCCAGAACGCCCAGGAGATCCTCGGCCAGGCCCGCCGCGACTCCATCGCCCTCATCGACGAGATCAAGGAGGAATCCGACCAGCTCATCGCCGAGCGCAGCAAGGCCCTCGAACAGATGCGGGCCGAGTACGAGACCGAGAACGCCGACCTGCTGACCCGGATCTCAGAGCTGCGGGCCATCGCCACCGACCTCGAGGACCGCCTCTCGGCCGTCATCCACCCCCGCGAGCAGCGGGCCGCCGCCCCCGCCGCCCCCCAACCGTCGCCGTCCCAGCCACCGGCCCCGGAACCAGAGTCCCGATCTGCGGCCGCATCGGATCCGATCGAGGACAAAGAAGGCTCGATTGAGATCGACCTCGAAGCGCCCACTGCCAACCCGGAAACCGAGGAGATCGCACCGCAGGCCTCGCCGCGCGGATCGTTCTACAGCCGGCGATCCGCCAAGCTGCCTCGAATCGGACCCGATGCCGGCCGCAACGCCATCGCCGCCATCAACGCCATGAGAGCTCACGCCAAGGAAGCGGGATCCAAGGACGACGGCGAGGAGTCCTCCCCCCAGGACAAGGAGGGGCTAGCCGCTCAAACAGCGTGACTTGACGGGAACGGGAGCCTCATCAAACGGCCCGCACGCGCACGGCTGCACGACCGCCCCGTTCCCGTCAACAGAGTGGGCGCCCTCCCGCAACGGGGGCGCCCACTGTCAACTCCGGCAGCTCGGGGCTCAGGCGTAGAAGGGATTCGCCCCGGCGGTGTGGTCGGTGACGTCGACCACCTCGGTGATCTCGGGCACGTTGTGCCTGATGGCGGTCTCGATCCCCTGCCGCAGCGTCATCGCCGCCAGGCCGCAACCCTGGCAGCCGCCGCCCAGCACCACGAAGGCGGTGTCGCCGTCGACGTGATCGAGCTCGGCGAAGCCGCCGTGGGCGGCGATCGCCGGGTTGATGTGCTCGGCGAGCAGCTGGGAGACCCGCTCCTCCACCGTGCCCTCGAGGGCGATCGGCGGGGCGTCGGGGGCCTCGATGGTGGGCGTCGGCGGGTTCGGGTTACGCAGCACCAGCCCCGGGGACCCGGGCACGTCGGAGATGTCCAGGATCGCCCCCCGCAGGTTGTCGAGGCTGTCGGGCGGGATCGCCAGCGGCAGGTCGCCGTGATGCTCGACATGGTCACCTTCCTCGACGTCCTCGGGACGGAGGAAGGCGGTCTCGTAGAGGAACCCGTTCTGGCCGACACCGACGATGCGCAGCCCGAGCGACAGGTCCGGGATCGCCTCCTGATCCCGCAGCTGCAGGATCTGACTGAGGGCGGGGTCGGTGATCATGACGACGGTCTCGGTGGTGGCACCCATGAGGCGCGATGCTACCGCGGCCCGGTTCTTGCCTCGACGGTCTGTCGCCGTCGCGTCATTCCACGTACATCGCCTCGATGAGGTCGGCGAAGTGCTCGGCGACGGCTCCCCGCCGCACCTTGAGGGTCGCGGTCAGCTCCCCCTCCTCGATCGAGAGTCGGCGCGGCAGGATGGCGAAGCGCTTGATCTGCTCGGTCCGGGCGAAGTGGCGGTTCAGCTCGTCGATCGCCTGCTGGATCTCGCGGCGGATCTCCTCGCTGTCGCGGGCCGGGCCCGCCAGGCCGCGCTCCTCCAGGTAGCGGGCCGCCGCCCCCTCGTCGAGGGTGAGCACCGCCGTCAGGTAGCGACGCCGGTCGCCGATCACCACCACCTCGAACACCAGCGGGTGTCTGTGCAGCCCCTGCTCCAGCGGCTTGGGGGCGATGTTCTTGCCGCCGGCGGTGATGATGATGTCCTTCTTGCGGCCCGTGATCCACAGCATGCCGTCGTCGTCGAACTCGCCGAGGTCGCCGGAGTAGAGCCAGCCGTCCACCAGGGTGGCGGTGGTCGCCTCCGGGTCCCGGTGGTAGCCGAGGAACACGTTGCGGCCCCGCACCAGCACCTCCCCGTCGTCGGCGAGGCGGACCTCCACCCCCGGGAAGGGCGGGCCGGCCGAGCCGTAGACGGTGTGGTCCACCCGGTTGGCGGTGGTTGGCCCGGTGTCCTCCGACTGGCCGTAGACCTCCCGGATCGGGACGTCGAGGCTCGAGAAGAACTCCAGCACCTCAGCGGCGATCGGAGCCGCCCCGCTCACCGCCAGCCGGGTCGCCCCCATCCCGAGGGCCCGCTTCGCCGTGCGCAGCACGAGCCGCTGGGCGAGCCGGAAGCGGCCGCTCAGCCACGCCCCGGGTTCCTCACCCCGGTTGCGGAGGTCGTTGACGGCGGCGGCCACCCCCATCGCCCACGCCGCCACCTTCGCCTTCGGGGCAGCCAGCCCGGCTAGATGCTCCAGGACCCCGCCGTGGAACCTCTCCCACACCCGCGGCACCGCAAAGAAGATCGTCGGCTGCACCTCACGCAGGTTGTCGGCGACCCGGGGGAACGACTCGGCGTAGTAGATGGCGCTGCCCGCCATTGCCGGAGCGTGGATGGTGAAGACCTGCTCGGCGATGTGCGACAGCGGCAGGTACGAGACGTTGAAGTCGGAGGCGTCGATCTCGAAGAGGTGCACCGCCTGGGAGGCGGTCCACGCCAGGTTGTCGTGCGACAGCATCACCCCCTTGGGCGGCCCGGTGGTGCCCGAGGTGTAGATGAGGGTGGCGGCGTCGTTGGGATGCAGCGCCGCCAGCCGCTCCTCGACCCGGCTCGGCTCCACCTCCGCTCCCCGGGCCAGGAACTCGTCCCACGACATCACCAGCGGGTCGTCGATCGGTCCCGCCGGCCGCATCGTCACCACGTGACGCAGGTCGGGCAGCTTGCCCCGCATCTCGTCGACCTTGGCCCACTGCTCCTCGTTCTCCACCAGCACCACCGGCGCCCGGGAGTGGCCGATGATGTAGCCGCACTCCTCCGGCGAGTTGGTGGCGTAGATCCCAGCCGGGACCGCACCCGCCGCCATCGCACCCACGTCGAAGATCACCCATTCGGGGCGGTTGAAGCCGAGGATGTTGACGGTGTCGCCCGGCAGCACCCCGAGAGCGAGCAGCGACCGGGCGACCGCGATCACCTCGGAGGCATACCCTCGCCAGGTCGTCGCCACCCAAGCGTCGTCGATCTTCTCGTAGTAGGCGGGTTCGTCGCCGTGGAAGTCACCGTTGTGGAGCACCCGGGACGCGATCGTCTCAACCGGCACCGGCCTCCTCCTCCCCTCGCCGTCGTGTCACGACTGTAGTGAACCGGCGTTCCCGGCCGCGGGCGACACGGCGAGATTCACCCGCTTGAATGGCGCCCATGCCGATCGCCGACCTCGACGCCCGTGCCGCCGGACTGCTGCTGCATCCCTCCAGCCTCCCCGGCCGCTACGGCATCGGCGACGTCGGCCCGGCGGCGGCCGCCTGGGTCGACTTCGTCGCCTCCACCGGGTGCCGCCGCTGGCAGCTGCTCCCGCTCGGTCCCACCGGCTACGGCGACTCGCCCTACCAGTGCTTCTCCTCCTTCGCCGGCAACCCCTACCTGGTGAGCCCCGAGCTGCTCCACCGGAACGGACTCGTCACCGCCGGTGACCTCGCCGCCTACCCGGAGCTGCCCGCCGCCCGGGTCGACTACGGGGCGGTGATCCCGGCCAAGCTCGCCCTGCTCGACCGGGCCTTCGACCGCTTCGCGGAGGCACCCGGGGAGTTGCGGGACGAGTACGAGGCGTTCGCCGCCGCCGAGCGCCGCTGGCTCGACGACTACGCCGCCTTCATGACCCTCAAGGACCTCCACGGCGGGGCGCCCTGGATCTCGTGGGAGCGGCCGCTGCGGCTCCGCGACTCGGAGGCGATGGCCGAGTTGCAAAACAGCCACGCCGAGTCGATCGCCCGCCACGGCTTCCGGCAGTGGCTCTTCCGGCGCCAGTGGGACGCCCTGCGGCGCCACGCCACCGCCGCCGGCGTCACCGTGATCGGCGACATCCCCATCTTCGTCGCCGGCGACTCGGCAGACGTGTGGGCCAACCGGGAACTGTTCCAGCTCGACGAGGAGGGCACCCCGACCGTCATCGCCGGCGTCCCTCCCGACCTCTTCTCCGACACCGGGCAGCGCTGGGGCAATCCCCACTACGACTGGGAACGGCACGAGGCCGAGGGGTACGCCTGGTGGATCGACCGGATCCGGGCCACCCTGGCGATGGTCGACGTGCTCCGCATCGACCACTTCCGGGGCTTCGTCAACTACTGGGAGATCCCCGGCGGCGCCCCCACCGCCGAGGTGGGCCGCTGGGTCGACGGCCCGGGGGAGGCGTTCTTCGTGGCGGTGCGCAACGCCCTCGGCGCCCTGCCGATCATCGCCGAGGACCTCGGAGAGCTCGACGCGCGGGTCCCGGCGCTGCGGGACCGGCTCGGCCTCCCCGGCATGAAGGTGCTGCAGTTCGCCTTCGACGGCGACGACACCCACCCGTTCCTGCCCCACAACTACCCGCCGTCCTGTGTCGCCTACACCGGCACCCACGACAACGACACCGTGCTGGGGTGGTGGGCGTCGGCGCCTCCCGCCGAGCGGGAATACGCCCGGGACTACCTGGGGGTCGACGAGCACGACCCGGTCGACGCCTTCCTCGAGGGGGTGTGGAGCTCGGCGGCGAACCTGGCGGTGGCCCCGATCCAGGAGCCTTTGCGGCTTGGCACCGAGGCCCGGATGAACACCCCGGGGACCCTGGGCGGCAACTGGCAATGGCGGCTCCCGGGCGACGCCCTCACCGAGGCGGTGCGGGACGGGGTCCGCGACCTCAACCGCCGATACGACCGCTGAGGCGCCGGCGCAGTTTCCACCACGTCAGCCAAGGCGTACGGGGAGTGGGGCGGCGCGACAGCGTGGTGAGGCCCGCAGGCTGGCGGTCCTCTCCTCTAGGCGTCAGCGGTTGACCTCGACCAGCTCGTTTGTGGTCAGGTCGAGCACGCGCTCTACGTCGCTGCGGCTCTCGGCGATCCAGCGGGCCAGATTCTCGCCCTGACGGCGAACCAGCCACCAGGCAACCTCGTTGGAGCTGGTCTCCCGATGGTCCCGCCAGCGGGCGCGAGCCACGTCGATCGCGTCCTTCTCAGACTCATAGGTGCCCAGCAACATCTCCTCGGGACCCCGGTAGGGCCTGCCCGGAGTCGGCATCGGCTCACGGAACTCCGTGGCCGTGAACAAGGTATCGCTCATCTACCCTCCTACGCCTGTCGCGATCCTACCACCGAGAGTGGTGGACGCGCTGTTTCCCTCACCGGGAGTGAGGCACGGACCCGGGGCGGCTGCGCATGGCGGAGACGCCCGCGGCCCCGTCGACGCGGCCGGACCCCAGGCATCGCCTGGGGTCCGCTGGTGGGCGCTGGCAGGATTGAACTGCCGACCTCTTCCGCGTCAAGGAAGCGCTCTCCCACTGAGCTAAGCGCCCTGGGACCGGCTGGAGACCGGTTCGAGGCGACGCCGGGAATCGAACCCGGGTAAAAGGTTTTGCAGACCTTTGCCTAAACCACTCGGCCACGTCGCCAGACGGACGGCTCTCGCCGCCCTCGGAGCGGACGACCGGGATCGAACCGGCGACCTCAACCTTGGCAAGGTTGCGCTCTACCAGCTGAGCTACGTCCGCAGGGGAACCACGATATTACCACGCCACTCTGTCGCCCCGGGAAGGTCAGGTATCCGTCGAACCGAACCCGCCGGCTCCGCGCGCCGAGTCCGGAAGCCGGTCGACCTCGACGAATTCCTGGTCCTCCACCGGCACCACCACCAGCTGCACGATCCGTTCCCCCCGTGCCAGCTCCACCGGCTCCGACCCCAGGTTCACCAGAATGGCGTGAATCTCGCCCCGGAACCCGGCATCGATCACCCCCGGGGCGTTGACGGCGGCGATGCCGTGCCGCAGCGCCAGCCCGCTGCGCGGTGCCACCAACCCCACATACCCGATGGGAATGGCGACCGCGACCCCGGTTGGTACCATGCGGCGTTCCCCCGGCTCGAGCCGCACGTCGCACCGGGCGTACAGGTCGACACCGGCGTCGCCGGGGTGGGCGTGCGACGGTACCGGGAGTTCCGGGTCCAACCGGGCGAGCGGTATCTTCATCGCCGGCATTGTGGCCGACGGCCGATACGACGGCAAAGGTGGAGAGTGAACAGGAAGCGGCAGCCCGAAGGCCCGGCGGCGGGCAACAACGGTGCCTGGTTCCTCGACATGCTCGGTATCGACTCCCGCCACGTCATCCCCACCACCCGGCGCTCCCGGGACGATTTTGAGATTCCCCCCCTCCCCCACTCCACCTCCGACGCCGAGACCACCTCCGAGCTGGTCGCCCAGGCCTGGCGGGAAGGCGCCGAACCGGACCCCTTCACCGACTGGGTCCCGCGCGAGCTGGCGAGGCAGGTGACGTCAGGGCGCAACTTCCGCTGGACCGTCATCATCACCATGCTGGTGATGGGGGCGTTGGCGGTGGGCGCCGTGCTCTGGCTCCCCTCGATCGTCCGCCACCGGGCCGACGTCCGGGCCGAGCAGTACCGCAGTGCCCTCTACGACCTCCGCACCGAGCTCCCCTCCGCCCAGGGGGCGCTGGCCACCGCCACCGATCCGGAGGCCACCCAGGAGGAGCTGTCGGAGTTGGCGGGGCCCCTCACCGACCTGGTCTCGGTGGCGGAGCACCTCGCCGACGTCATCGCCGATCCACTCCCGGAAGCACCTCCACTGCTGCCGTCCGGCCCGATCGACGAGCTGGTGCCGCTGCAGGATCGGCTCGGCCCACTCGGCGGAGAAGCGGTCGCCGTCCAGAAGCGGATCTCCGACCTGGTGCGGTACCGGACCCTGCTGGCCGGGATCACCGACCTGCCCGACCTGCCGACCGAGGCGACGGCCGCCGACATCAACGAGCTGCGGGTCACCCTGGCGGCGTTCCACGCCGACAGCGTCGGCACCGTCAACCAGATGAGCCCCGATACGGCCCTCACCGAGCATCTCGACGAGGTCAGGGCCGCTCTCAACCGGTTCGCCGACTGGCAGATCGACTACCTGGAGGTGCTGCGCCAGGGTGACGACCCCACCCCGCTCATCGCCGAGATCACCACCCTGTTCGAGAACCTCGACCACACGATCGTGCCGCCCCTGGCCACCATCCGCACCGAGACCGACACCCAGATCCTCGACCTGGCCCAGGAGCTCGACGACGCCACCCTGCTGCTGCCGTCCTGAGATCCCTCAGGGCGTAGGTTTCCTCAGGTGCGATCCTCGAGGGCGGCGGCCTCCCGCTCGAAGTCACGGGCTCCCTGAAACTCCTTGTACACCGAGGCGAACCGCAGGTAGGCGACCTCGTCGACCTCCCGCAGCCCGAGCAGCACGGCGTCACCGATGTCGCTGGCGGTGACCGTTCCGGTACCCGAGGTATACAGGCCCTCGGCCCGATCGACGATGGCGTCGATGGTGCCCGTGCCGACCGGGCGGTCGGCCAGTGCCCGCTCGATGCCGCGCCGCACCTTGCGGGGATCAAACGCCTCGGAGCGGCCGTCCCGCTTCCGCACCAACAGGGCGATCCGCTCGTAGGTGGTGAAGCGATGGCCGCACTCGGCGCACTCCCGCCGCCGCCGGATCGCGGTGCCGGAATCCACCGGACGGCTGTCTATCACCCGCGTGTCGTCGGTGAGGCAGAGTGGGCAGCGCATGGGCGGAGGCTACTCGATGCCCCCAGTTGCCTGCCGGCCCGGGCACGGTCCGGCATCGCCCGGCATCGCCCGCCCCCCAACCGTCAGCCGCCCTCGCGGGCCAACCGCATTCCGGCCGGCCCCACTCTGCCCGGCCGCATTCCGGCGGCCCCGACCGTCCAGGACACATCTCTCGGAGCTGGTCTCGACCGACACCCAGCAACGACCCCGCTCGACGCTCCGGCGGGACCTCAGTCGACGACGGGAACCCGCAGCACCTGCCCGGGCACGATCAGGCTCGAGTCGATGTCGTTCATGTTCCGGATGGTGTCGACCATCCCTCGGATGTCGGTCCCGTCCGGCGCCAGATCGGCGGCGATCGCCCACAGGGTGTCTCCGGCTCGAACCACATGGTCGGTAGCGGCCGCGCTCTCGGTGGCGACCGGCTCGGTCCCGACGGCATCGACGGCGGAAGCGAGGAGGAGCACCAGAGCCACGAACACGATGGAGATGACGACCAGCACACGTGATGGAGTGGTCAAGTGTCGAGGCATCGTGATGACTCCTCCTCTTTCAGCTTCCAACCGTCTCATGGGCCGCTCGTGTGACCCGCCGTCCGGCCGGATCCGTGGGGAACCGGCCCTGCAAGCAAGGTATCGCCCAGGTGTGACAGGATTTCGATCGCCGGAGAGCTGGTCCCCGGCCCGATTCCCACGCCCTCGACCGAACGCTTGTTCGCATACGAGGCGACAGTACCGAACACGTGTTCGCCTGTCAAGTCGAACATATGTTTGGTCGATCGCGAAAACGCGACTAACGTGACCCCACAGCGTCGAGAAAGGCACCGCCATGGACCACAAGCAGCTCACCGGCCGCCAGCAGCAGATCTTGGACTTCATCCTCGAAACGGTGCGCGACCGTGGCTACCCGCCGGCGGTACGCGAGATCGGCGACGCCGTCGGGCTCAGCTCGCCGTCGACGGTCCACAGTCACCTCTCGGCCCTGGTCAAGAGCGGCTACATCCGCCGCGACCCTTCCAAGCCACGCGCCATCGAGGTCCTCGACACCGGTGAGGACCTGCGGTCGCTGCACCGGGCCCCGGTTCGCGACGTTCCCCTGGTGGGCCGGATCGCCGCCGGCTCCCCGATGCTGGCCGAGGAGGACATCGAGGAGATCTTCCCCCTCCCGGTGGAGCTGGTCGGCAACGACCCGGTCTTCATGCTGAGCGTGCGGGGCGACTCGATGATCGACGCCGGCATCTTCGACGGCGACTACGTCGTGGTCCGCCGCCAGCCCGATGCCCGGGACGGCCAGATCGTCGCCACTCTCATCAACGGGGAGGAGGCCACCGTCAAGCGGCTGCAACGCCTCGACGGCCGCGTCGTGCTCAAGGCCGAGAACCCGGCGTTCCCGCCCATGGTGTTCTCCGAAGGGGTCGAGATCCTCGGCGTCGTGGTAGCGCTGATGCGACGGGTCATCTGACACACGCCGCTCTCCTGACTCGCCGGGTCAGGCTGACGCTCAATCCACCGTCCCGGTGAAGACGACGTTGGCCGGCCCCTCGATCCAGGCGGTGCCGTTCTCCATCTCCACCATCATCCGCCCGCCGGGCAGGTCAACCGCGACCCGATCGTCGGTGAGGCCCCGCCGCCCCGCGAGATAGGCGGTGGCGGCCGCCCCGGTGCCGCACGCCAGCGTCTCCCCCACCCCGCGCTCCCACACCCGCAGCTCGATCCGGTCGCGGCCCCGCACCGCGGCGAACTCGACGTTGGTGCCGGCCGGGAAAATGGCGTCGGTCTCGATCTCGGGACCGAGAGAGGTCACCGGCGCCGTAGCCGGATCGTCCACGAACACCACGGCGTGCGGGTTACCGAGCCCCACCGGGTGCACCTCGACCCCGGCCACCTGCAGCGACGCCAGCCGGTACTCATGCGGCACCCCGAGCTGGGCCCGCACTGTCCCGTCGGGCCGCACCTCGGCCCGACGCTCCCCCACCGCCGACTCGATGATGAGCTTGGTGCCCTCCACCCAGCCCCGCAGCACCGCGAGGCGAGCCACGCAGCGCAGCCCGTTGCCGCACATCTCGGCGCTGTGACCGTCGGCGTTCCAGTAGCGCATCCGCACCCGGTCGGCACCGAGCTGGGTCACCTCGAGTACGCCGTCGGCCCCGATACCGTGCCTTCGCTCACACCAGCGGACGATGTCCGCCTCCGCTACGACGGCCGGGCCCTCGACCACGATGAAGTCGTTGCCGAGGCCCTCCATCTTCACGAAGTTCATCGATCGGCCTCCTCGACTGCCGCCATCGCCTTCTCGAGGCGCTGCGCCGGATCATGGTGCCACGGAATCCAGTGAACGCGAGGATCCTTGCCGAAGAACGTGCGCTGCCGCTTCGCCAGCGCCAGCGTCGCCCGGATCGCCTCGTCCCGGGCCACCGCCAGGTCCACCCCCCGCTCCACCACCGGGAGCAGCTCCTTGTAGCCGACCGCCTGGCGGGCGGTGCGTCCCAGGCGGGGCGCCAGGCGCTGCACCTCGTCGAGCAGGCCCAGGTCCAGCATGCGGTCGAAGCGGGCCGCCACCCGGGTCGCCAGGTCGTCGCCCGGGTCGGACCCGAGCACCAGCAGCGGCACCGCCGACAGGTAGCGGCGCACCGCCTCCCCCTCCGCCGACGACGCCCGATCGGTCGGCGTCAGGCCGGTGAGGCGCTCGACCTCGAGCGCTCGCACCACCCGGCGCGGGTTGGCCAGGTCCACGTGGTCCCCGGCGTGCGGGTCGAGCGTCTCCAGCTCGGTGAGTAGCTCCTGGTGGCTCCGCTGCTCCAGCTCCGCCCGTACCTTGGGGCTGGTGGGCGGGAAGTCGAGCGGATCCACCAGCGCCCGGAAGTGGAGGCCGGAGCCGCCGCACACCACCGGGGTGATCCGCTGGGCCCGCAGCCGGTCGCGGACCACCACCCCGACCTCCTGGAACTCGGCGACGGTGAACTCCACCTCGGGATCGACCAGGTCGAGCAGGTGGTGGGGCACCTCGGCCCGGGTCGACGCATCGGGCTTGGCGGTGCCGATGTCCATCTCCCGGTACACCTGCATCGAGTCGACCGAGAGGATCTGACCCCCGAGGCGGGACGCGAGGCCGATGGCGAGCTCGGACTTGCCCGCAGCGGTGGGACCGACGACGGCGACGACCCTCAGCGCACCCGCCTCCCCATGAGGTGATGCGGCGCGGCCCGGACGATCTCGACGTCGCGGTAGCTGCCGGCGGGATCGTCCCCGGTGAAATGGACCGTCTTGTTGCCCCGGGTGCGGGCGGTGATCGTGGCCGGATCCTTGCGGGACGGCCCCTCCACCAGGACCTCGTAGCGCCGCCCCACCATCTCCTCGTTCCGCTCCAGCGAGATCCGGTTCTGCAGCTCCACCAGGCGCTCGAAACGCTCCTGTACCACCGCCGGGGAAACCTGGTCCGGCATCGTGGCCGCCGGGGTGCCGGGACGGGGCGAGAACTGGAACGTGAACGCCTGGTCGAAACGGGCCTCACCCATCACCTCCAGGGTGGCGGCGAAGTCCTCCTCGGTCTCGCCGGGGAACCCGACGATCACGTCGGTCGACACCGCCAGGTCGGGGACAACGCGGCGGGCCATCGCCAGCTTCTCGAGAAAGCGCTCGGCCCGGTAGCCGCGGTGCATCGCCGCCAGGATCCGGTCGCTGCCCGACTGCAGCGGCAGGTGGAGCTGTTCGCACACCGCGGCGGTGGCCGCCATCGCCTCGGCGACGTCCTCCCGGAAATCCTTCGGATGGGGGCTGGTGAACCACACCCGCCGCACGCCGTCCACCTCGCCGACCCGCCGCAGCAGGTCGGCGAAGACCGGGCTGCGCCCGTTGAGGTCGAGGTCGCGGCCGTAGGAGTTGACGTTCTGGCCCAGCAACGTCACCTCGCTCACCCCGTCGGCCACCAGCCCCCGCACCTCGGCGATGACATCGCCGGGGCGGCGGCTGATCTCCCGGCCCCGCACGATCGGCACGATGCAGAAGGTGCACGAGTTGTCACAGCCGATGGTGATGGTCACCCAGGCCGCGTGCGGCGTCGCCCGGCTGGTGGGCAGGGTGGAGGGGAACTCCTCGGCAGAGGCGGTCTCGTCCCAGATCTCGGTGATCGGCCCCCACTCCTCGACGTGGTCGAGGAGGTCGAGCACCCGGTGCACGTTGTGGGTGCCGAAGACGACGTCGACCCAGGCGGCCCGCTGCCGGATCAGCTCCCGGTCCTTCTGGGCTGAGCAGCCGCCGACGAGGACCTGGAGTTCAGGGCGGCGCTCCTTGACCGCCTTGAGGGCGCCCAGGTAGCCGTAGAGGCGGTTGTCGGCGTTCTCCCGGATGGTGCAGGTGTTGAGCACCACCACGTCGGCGTCGTCGACCCCGGCGGCGGGGACCATGCCGTCGGCCTCCAGCAGCCCACCGATCCGCTCCGAATCGTGCTCGTTCATCTGGCAGCCGAAGGTGCGCACGTAGTAGCTGCGGCCACTCCGGGTCGGCGGGCGCCGGTGGCGCACCGCCGGGGCGTCGAGCGAGATGATCTGCGTCATGGGCTCGTTCACCGGGCGATGTCGGTGGACCGGAATTCGCGGATCACGGTCACCTCGATCTGGCCGGGGTACTGGAGGTCCTCCTCCAACCGCCGGGCGATGGTGCGGGCGAGAGCCGCCGCTCCCAGGTCGTCGACGTTGGAGGGGCTCACCACCACCCGGATCTCCCGCCCGGCCTGCATGGCGAACACCCGCTCCACCCCGGGGAAGGAGCCGGCGATTTCCTCGAGCTGCTCGAGGCGCCGCACGTAGGACTCGAGCGCCTCGCGGCGGGCTCCGGGCCGGGCTGCCGAGACGGCGTCGGCCGCCTGTACCAGCACCGCGGTGAGGGTGCGCGGCTCCACCTCGTTGTGGTGGGCCTCGATGGCGTGGACGATGGAGGGATCCTCCCCGAAGCGGCGAGCGATCTCGGCCCCGATGAGGGCGTGCGAGCCGCCCACCTCGTGACTGACCGCCTTGCCGATGTCGTGCAGGAAGGCGGCCCGCTTCGCCTCGGTGGCGTCCACCCCGAGCTCGGCGGCGAGCATGCCGGCGATGTGGGCCGTTTCGACCAGGTGGTTGAGCACGTTCTGGCCGTACGACGTCCGGTACTTGAGGCGCCCCAGCAGCGTCACCAGCTCGGCGTGCATCCGGGTCAGCCCTACCTCGAGCAGGGCCCACTCCCCGGCGTCGCGGATGCTCTGATCCATCTCGGCCTTGGCCTTTTCGTAGGCTTCCTCGATCGAGGCGGGGTGGATGCGGCCGTCCTCGACGAGCCGTTCCAGGGTGAGCCGGGCGGTCTCCCGCCGCACCGGGTCGAAGGTCGACACCGACACCGCCTCGGGGGTGTCGTCGACGATGAGGTTGACCCCGGTGACGGCCTCGAAGGTGCGGATGTTGCGGCCGTCCCGGCCGATGATGCGGCCCTTCATGTCATCCGACGGCAGGACGACGACCGAGACGGTCGTCTCGGAGACGACCTCGGCGGCGAGGCGTTGCACCGCGGTCGCCAGGATGCGGCGCGCCCGGCGGTCGGCCTCTTCCCGCGCCTTCAGCTCGAGGTCACGGACCAGCACCATCGCCTCCCGGCGGGTGTCGTCCTCGACCTTGCGGAGCAGCTCGGCCTTGGCCGCCTTCGAGTCGTAGCCGGCGGTGCGCTCCAGATTGGAGCGAGCCTGCTCCCGCAGCACCTCGGCCTCCCCCTGGGCGGTGGCGACGGCCCGGTCCTTCTCGATCAGCATCTGCTCGCGGTGGGCCAGGTTGGCAGCCCGCTGCTCCAAGGTGGCTTCCCGTTGTACCAGCCGTTCCTCCATCGCCGCCACCTCGATGTGGCGATGCTCCAAGGCCGCCTCTTCCCGGTCCCGGTAGCTCTCGGCCAGCGCCCGGGCATCCTCCTCGGCGCGTGAGAGAATGCGCTGGGCGTCGATTCGCGCCTCCCGCAGTGCCGCCTCGGCGTTGGCCGCGGCCTTGCGGGTCTGACGTCGCTGGAAATCCCGACCCACCACGAAGGCCAGCACGGCGACCAGCCCCGTGACGATGCCCAGGACGACCCAATCCTGCATGTCGGTCCCCGTTCCCGGAACCCGAAAAGCGGCATGCCGAGCCCATGGCTCGGCACACACACTCGGCTGGACGACGGCGACGACGGAGCGGCCTCAGCCGCTCCCGCGACCTAACGTGCGGTCGACGAGTTCCATCACGATTGTCCCTGTTTCGGTTCCGATGTTCGTTCTTTGGTGTCGAAAATGCGTGTGTAGCGCCGATGCTACCCCACCGGATCCGCCAGCGGAACCGTCAAATCGCGCTCTCGGTGGGTGAGCGGACGCGATCAGCCACCGAGATCCACGGCCGCCGGTCCCGCGCACCGGCCCGGGTACACGCCTAGGCCTAGGCCTCGGCTTCCTCGGATTCCCGCTCGACGGCGTCGGCGTCGGCCTTGGCCGCAGCTTCGACCTTGGCCGCCCCCCCGTCCTCGGTCTCGGCCCCCTCCTCCTCGTCGTCGTCGAGCAGGCCCACCGCCCGGTAGACCCGGTCCTGGAGCTGCATCGCCAGCTCCGGGTTGTCACGCAAGAAGTCCTTGGCGTTCTCCCGGCCCTGGCCGAGCTGATCCCCGTCGAAGGTATACCAGGCGCCGGCCTTGCGGACGATGTTGTGCTCGACCGCCACGTCGATCAGGCTGCCCTCCCGCGAGATCCCCTGACCGAACATGATGTCGAACTCGGCGAGACGGAACGGCGGGGCCACCTTGTTCTTCACGATCTTGGCCCGCACCCGGTTCCCGACGTTGTCGGTGCCCTGCTTGATCGCCTCGATCCGGCGGATGTCGATCCGCACGCTGGCGTAGAACTTGAGGGCTCGGCCCCCCGGCGTCGTCTCCGGCGAGCCGAACATCACCCCCACCTTCTCGCGGAGCTGGTTGATGAAGACCGCGGTCGTGTCCGAACGGTTGATCGTCCCGGCGAGCTTGCGGAGCGCCTGCGACATGAGCCGTGCCTGGAGGCCGACGTGGATGTCGCCCATGTCTCCTTCGAGCTCGGCCCGCGGCACCAGGGCGGCCACCGAGTCGATCACCACCACGTCGAGGGCGCCGGAGCGGATCAGCATGTCGGTGATCTCCAGCGCCTGTTCCCCGGTGTCGGGCTGCGAGATCAACAGCTCGTCGACGTCGACGCCGAGCGCCTTGGCATAGACCGGGTCGAGGGCGTGCTCGGCGTCGATGAACGCCGCCACCCCGCCGTTGCGCTGCGCCTCGGCGATCACGTGGAGCGCCAGGGAGGTCTTGCCGCTGCTCTCGGGGCCGAAGATCTCCACGATCCGGCCCCGGGGGACGCCGCCGATGCCCAACGCCAGGTCGAGAGAGAGGGCGCCGGTCGGGATGGCCCGCACGTTCCTCACCCCGCTGTCGCTCAGCTTCATGATGGCGCCCTTGCCGAACTGCCGCTCGATCTGCGACATCGCCATCTCGAGGTTCTTGTCCGGTTCCACTGAGGCTCCCTTCGAGTTCTTCATCGGCTGTACCGTAACGAATGCCTGTGACAGAACTACAGCCGTGTAATGCTACTGCGTCGTGTGCCTCTACTCTAGGCGAACAGGTGTTCGGTGTCGAGCATCCGCCGCCTCACAACGCGACGCGGTCGACCACCTCGTAGCTGGCGCCGCCGGGCGCCAGCCGGCTCCGGTAGAAGGTGACCGCCCCGACCTCCATGACGACGTCGAAGGGCGGGAACCGGCCCACCAGATCCGTGACGTCCACCGCGGGACGGACCCGCGCCAGGGTGAGGTGAGGATGGAACGGCCGCCCCTCCGGGGCGAAGCCGGCGGCCACCGACGCCTCCTCGGCGGCGGCGGCGAGACGCTCCAGGCCTTCGATCCCGGATCGCACTCCGAGCCAGAGCACCGTCGCCCGCCGCGCCTTGGGGAAGGCCCCCAGGCCGGCGAACCGGATCCGGAACGGCTTCCCGAGGCCGGCCTCGTCGAGCCACCGCAGGATCCCGTCCCGCTGCACCTCGGTGGCCCATCCCAGGAAGCGGAGGGTGAGGTGCCAGTTCTCGGGCGGCACCGCTTGCCCCGGCAGGTCCGCCCCGTCGAGGAACGCAGCCAGGAGACGGCGCACTCCCTCGTCGAGCTCCACCGCCAGGAACATGCGCTCCCGGTCGCTCACGACCCCTCGTCCCCCTGCCGGTCCCAATGGGTGTCGCCGCCACTCCCCCACCAGGCGCCGGTCACGGCCAGCCGCACCAGCTGCAGCGCCGCCGTGGTGGCGTAGACCCGTACCCGCTCCCGGTCCCCCGGGAAGTGCAGCGAGCGGGCCCTGGTTCCCTCCGGGGTGTGGACCGCCACCACCATGGTGCCCACCGGCCGCTCCTGCGGATCGGGCCCGGCCGAACCGGTGACGGCGACCGCCACGTCCGCCTCCAGCACCACGGCCGCCCGCTCCGCCATGGCGCAGGCGGTGGCCTCGCTCACCACCCCGTGGGCGGCGATGGTCGCTTCCGGCACTCCCAGCACCCCGGTCTTGACGTCCTCCTGGTAGGCGACGATCGACCCGCGGAAGACCCGCGACGCCCCCGGCACCACGGTGACGCGGGCCGCCACCGACCCCGCGGTGGCCGACTCGGCGGTGGCCAGCGTCCATCCCCGCCGTTCCAGCTCCCCCAGCAGCACCCGCTCCACCGTGTCATCGTCCGCTCCGAACACCTGCGACCCGAGGCGCCTCCGCACCTCCTCCTCCACCGGGGCGATGAGCCCCCGCGCCTCCTCGTCGGTCGCGGCCTTGGCGGTCAGCCTCACCTTGATCTCCCCCGCCGACGCCAGGAACGCCACGGTCGGGTTCAGCGACGTCTCGTAGAGGTCGGCGAGGATCTCGGCGATCCGCGACTCCGAGTCGCCCCAGGTCCGGATCAGCCGGCTCACCACCACGGCGTCGGCCCCGGCCTCGGCCCGCAGGAATGGCAGGATGCCGTCGTCGAGCATCGGGACCATCTCGGCCGGCACCCCGGGCACCGCGAACACCCAGGCGTCCCCAATCCTCATCCGGAGCCCGGGAGCGGTGCCCCTGGCGTTGGGCAGCAGCGTCGCCCCCGCCGGGTACTGGGCCTGGCGCAGGTTCGACTCCGGCATAACCCGGCCCCGTTCCGCCCAGCGGCGGCGCAGCGCGGCGGCCTGCTCCTCGCTGAAGGCCATCTCCACCCCGGCGGCGGCGCACAGTGCCTCCCGGGTGAGGTCGTCCTGGGTTGGTCCGATGCCGCCGGTGACGATGAGGGCGTCGGCCCGGCTCACCGCGAACCGCACCGCGGCGGCGATCCGCTCCAGGTTGTCGCCGACGACCCCCTGGTGGTAGTGGTCGAGACCGGCCTCGGCGAGGCGGGCCCCGATGGTGGCGGCGTTGGTGTTGACGATCTGGCCCAGCAGCAGCTCGGTCCCGATCGCGAGCACCTCGACGATCATGCCGCGCCCTGCACACGGCCCGCCAGGTCGGTGCCGTAGGCGCCGGTGATCTCGGCGGTCACCCAGTCCCCGGGCCGGCCGGCGTCGAGCAGGATCACCCCGTCGATCTCGGGCGCCTCCCGGTAGGAGCGGCCCACCGCCTGCCCGTCCTCCACCTGATCGACGAGGACCTCGAGCACCCGGCCCACCTGGGCCGCGTTGCGGCGGGCGGTGACGTCGTCCTGGAGCGCCTGGAGGAGGCGGAGCCGCTCCGCCACCTCGCCCTCCGGGAGCTGGCCGCCCATCTCCGCCGCCGGGGTGCCCTCCTCCGCCGAGTAGGGGAAGAGCCCCACCCAGTCGAGGGCGGCCTCCTCCAGGAACCCGGCGAGCTCGTCGACGTCGTCCTCGGTCTCGCTCGGGAAGCCCACGATGAAGCTGGAGCGCAGCGCCGCCGCCGGGGCCTCCCGCCGGATGCGGCCGATGAGATCGAGGTGGCGGGCGCCACTGCCCGGCCGCTTCATCGCCCGCAGCAGCCGGGTCGAGGCGTGTTGCAGCGAGAGATCGAAGTAATCGGCCACCACCGGGCTGGCGGCCATGGCGGAGACGAGGGCGGGGGTGATCTCGCGGGGGTACAGGTAGTAGAGGCGGAGGCGGCGCAGCCCGTCGACGTCGGAGACGAAGGCAAGCAGCTCCTCGAGCCCGCCCGGGGCGCCGATGTCGCGCCCGTAGGAAGCGAGGTCCTGGGCGACGAGCACGATCTCACCGACGCCCGCCGCCGTGAGGGCCACGATCTCCTCCCGGACGTTGCCGGGCGGGCGGGACCGCTGCCTACCCCGGAACTGGGGAATGGCGCAGAAGGTGCAGGGCTTGTCACACCCTTCGGCCACCTTGACGTAGGCGTAGGGCGTCGTCGGGGTGGGGCGCCGCACCTGGTAGAGGATGTCCATGTGGGAGCGGGAGGCGGCCCGGATCCGCAGCGGGGTCCAGGCGGTGAGGGCATCCAGCCGGTCCACCAGCTCGGGGTAGCGGTCGAGGCCCACCACCGCATCGGCCTCCGGCAGCGCCTCCTCCAACTCCCGCTCGTAGCGCTGGGCCATGCAGCCCATCACCACCAGCTTGGCGCCGTCCCGGCGGGCCTCCGACAGCTCCATGATCGTGTCGATCGATTCGCGCCGTGCCGCCTCGATGAAGGCGCAGGTGTTGACCATCACCACGTCGGCGGTCTCAGGCGACTCCGCCTGGCGGTAGCCGGCGTCGCCCACCATGGCGGTGACCTTGGCCGAATCGACCTCGTTCTTGGAGCAACCGAGCGTCGTCAGCCAGATGGAGGGCGCGGTGCGGGACATGCCGGGGAGTCTACGGGCGTGGCGGGATCGATACCGGCGGCGCCGGCAGGTTCAGCCCAGCGACCGGTACTTGCCCCGGAAGTAGACGAGCGGGTCGTCGACGTCGCCCAGCTCCAGCTTGTCGATGACGCCCTCGGCGACCAGGAAGTAGGTCTCCTCGTCCCCGCCCTCGAAGGTGCAGTAGGCCCGGGTGGCGACGTCGCTGAGCACCGGGCCCCAGTCGCTGTCCTCCACCGAGAGGCCGGCGAACCGTCCCCCCGGGCTGGGGCGCAGCCCGGCGAAGACGTCGGAGATCTCGTGATGCCGGTCCTGGAGCACGTGCACCACGAACCTGCCGCGCTCCTCCAACACGTAGTAGAGGTCGGTGGTCGTGCCGACGAGGAAGTACACCCGAGAGGGCTCACCCTCGGCGATCATGATCGACGACACCGTCAGGCCGGTCTGGCGCTCGCCGGTTCCGGCGGTGACCACGGTCACCGCGGAGGCGAGTCGTCCCCGGAAACGGCGGGCCGGGTCCCGCTGATCCATCGGGGTGTCGAACGGGTGCTCGTCGTGAATGCCGCCCTGTTCGGTCATGGGAGCCTTTCCGTCGCGGGGCACGGCGAGTCTACGAGGCGCGGCCGGAGGCGTCCACGCGACCCCTAGCTGTGACAACCGGGGACGTTGTCCCTGGCGGGACGGTGTGATCAGAGAGCCCTCCTTGCGAGACTGTGGGTTGAAGGACTCACAACTCAGAAGGAGGGCTCGTGGCTAACGCTACAACCCCGCGGTTGCATCCGAACGCGCCACTCACCCCGGAGGGGCGACGCAGGATGGTGCGGTGTGTCACCAACGATGGCTGGACGGTCGAGGCCACGGCGCAGCGGTTCCAGGTCGATGCGAAGACGGTGCGTAAGTGGCGGAACCGATGGTTGGCCGAGGGCGACGATGGACTCCGGGACAGGTCATCGAGGCCGCATCGGTCGCCGAATCGCACGTCGCGCCAATTGCGCCGTCGGGTGATGCGGCTGCGGCTCAAGCGCCGGTGGGGTGCGGATCACATCGCTTTCGAGGTCGGCCTTGCGGCATCGACGGTGCAGAACATCCTGAACCGGGCGGGCCTTGGCCGCCTGGACCGTGGTGACCGGGCCACGAATCGCGGACCTGTCCATAGGTATCAGCGTGACACGCCGGGAGAGTTGATCCACGTCGATGTCAAGAAGCTTGCTGGGATCCCTGACGGCGGCGGGTGGCGTGTCCGTGGTCGGGGCTACCCCGGTGAAGACACCGCCAGCCGCAGGGTCGGGTACCGCTACATCCACACCGCGGTCGATGACCGGACTCGCATCGCCTACTCCGAGATCCACACCGACGAGAAAGCCGTTACCGCAGCCGGGTTCTGGCACCGCGCCGCCACCTGGTATCAGGCGATCGGGATCCAACCCGAGCGGGTGATCACCGACAACGGCTCCTGCTACAGATCCGGGCTCTGGCACCGGACCTGTGCAGCGACCGGCACGAAGGTGAACAAGACGAGACCCCGCCGGCCCCAGACCAACGGCAAGGTCGAACGCTTCCACCGAATCCTGCTCGAGGAATGGGCCTACATCCGACCCTGGCGTTCAGAAACCGAGCGTGCCGAGGCGTATGCCGGGTTCATCCACTTCTACAATCACCACCGAGCCCACGGAGCGCTCGGATGGGCAACCCCCACCAGCCTCATCAGGGACAACCTGCCCGAAGAGCACACCTAGCCGGGTGGCCGGGAATCGGGCAGCGGCACCGGCTCGGCCCGGCGGCGGCGGAAGCGGAGCCGCTCGGCGTAGCCGGCGGCGCGGGCGGCGGCCACGACCTCGTCCCAACCGTAGGCGCACTGCTCGGGGAGGTGGGCGTCGCTGGCGAGGGTGATCGGCACCCCGGCTGCGGCGAACATGGCGAGGAACGCCGGCTCCGGGTAGACCTGGCGGGCCGGGTAGCGGAGGCCGGCGCTGGAGACCTCGACCGCGGTGCCGCTGCGGGCCGCCGCCTCCACCACCGGGCGGTAGAGGTCCACCGGCTCGTGCTGCGGCCGGTACCCGTACTTCTTGATGACGTCGGCATGCGCCAGCACGTCGACCGCTCCTGAGGCGGCGAGCCGTGCCTCCAGGGCGAAGTAGTCCTCGTAGGCGCGCCGGATACCGCGGCGGCGGTACTCGTAGGCGGCTCCGCCATGGTCGACCGCCCAGCCGCCGATCCAGTGGACCGAACCGACGAGGAAGTCCCACGGGTAGGGGGCGAGCAGGTCGAGCACGGCGTCGATCGTCTCCGGGAAGAAGTCCACCTCGAGGCCGAGCAGCACCGGGAGGCCCCGCTCCCGGCCCGCGGTCACCGCCGCCACGTAGCCCTCCAGCGACAGGGTCAGGTCCTCGGCGAAGAACGACGCCGTCTGCGCCGCCAGGTCGAGCCGCGGCTCGGCGTCCCAGAACCGGCCCAGTACCGGGGCCGCCTCGACGCAGCGGTAGAGGTGCTCGGTGAAGCCGACCTCGGTGACGCCGCGGCGGGCCGCCTGCTCCACGTAGGACTCGAGGTGGCCCGGCGGGTACTCCCCCGGCGGCGGCCCCACCCCCCGGTAGGGCCCGTGCGGATGGAGGTGGACGTGGTAATCACCCATCGGCCGGAAGCGTAGCCGGGCGGAGCCGGGTGTCAGTCGGGCCGCTCGCCGTCCACCAGGACCGCGGCCCGCCACCCCCGCACCGAGTTGAGCACCGCCACGTCCTCGACTCGCGCCAGGTCGGCGACGCGGACCACCTGCTCCTCCAAGACCCCGGCATCGAGCAACCGCTGCCGGTAGACGCCCCCGAGGCAACCCGAGTCGAGCGGGGGGGTGTACCAGCGGCCGCCGAAGCACACCGCGACGTTGCCGATGGTGGTCTCGGTCAGCTCACCCCGCTCGTTCTGCAGCAGCACCTCGTCCATGGTCGGATGGCGCTTGATCCGCTCCTCGTACACCTTGCGCTGGGTGGTCTTGTGGAAGAGGAACACGTTGGAGGACGTCACCGGGAGCGGGTCGACCGTCACCACGATCGGGTCCCCGCCGGCACCGGGCCCCTCCAGCCACGGGGGCACCACCTCCTCCGCCTCGGCCCGGCAGGCCCCGTCCCGGCCCAGCACCAGCCGCACCCGCCGCGGTTCGAGCGAGTCCCCGGCGGCGGCGAGCACGCACGAGGCGACCGCCTCCCGGTCGCAGGGGAAACCGAAGTAGCCGGCCGAGGCGGCGAGGCGGTCGAGGTGGTCGGAGAGGAAACGAAAACCGCCGTCGGGATCCCACCGCAGCGTCTCCACCAACAGGAACTCGGGACGGCGGTCGACGAGGAGTTGCGCCTTGACCCGGGCTTCCTCGTACTCGCCGGCCGAGTCGGAGTCCCAGGTGATGCCACCCCCGACTCCGTACTCGGCGAGCCCCTCGTGCTCGTCGACCACCACGGTGCGGATCGCCACGCTGAACTCGGCGTCGGGGCCGGCGGCTCCGGCGGGGGCCACGTACCCGACCGCCCCGCAGTAGACGCCGCGCGGCGACTCCTCCAGCTCGGTGATGAGCTCCATGGTGCGGGCCTTGGGAGCGCCGGTGACCGAACCGGACGGGAAGAGGGCCCGGAACACGTCGCACAGCGAGGTGTTGGGGCGGAGCTGGGCCGAGATCTCCGAGGTGAGCTGCCACACCGTCTCGAAACGCTCCAGCTCGAGCAGGGCGTCGACCGAGACGGTGCCGAACTCGGCGATCCTGCCCAGGTCGTTGCGGAGCAGGTCGACGATCATGAGGTTCTCCGCCCGGTCCTTCTCGGAGGTGCACAGCGCCTCGGCGAGGGCGTCGTCCTCCTCGGGCCAGCGACCGCGCCGGATGGTCCCCTTCATGGGCCGGACCTCGATGCGGGACCCGTCGATGCGGAAGAACTTCTCCGGTGAGGCGCTCACCACCCGGTAGCGGCCGGCCTCGATACAGGCGGCGTGGGCGCCACGCTGGGCCAGCACCAAATCGCGGTAGAGCTCCCCCGGGTCACCCGAGAAGGCAGCCCGCAGCCGCAGGGTGTGGTTGACCTGATAGGTCTCGCCGGCGGCGATGGCGGACCGGATCTCCTCCACTCCACGCTCGTACTGCTCCCGGTCGATTTCGGGCGTCCACGCTGACACCGTGTACGGGGCCGGGTGCATCGACCGTGGCTCCAGTCGAGCGCATTCCTCCCGCCGCAGGAACAGCCCGAAGTAGACGAGGGGCATCATCCGCAGCGGGTCGTGCATCGCCCGCGGCCGAACCCGCAACGCCGGATCGAAGGCGGGGGCCGCCTCGTAGGCGACGTACCCGGCGGCCCAGAGCCCGGCCCGGGTGGCCTGCTCGACCTCGCGCAGGGCCGGCACCACCTCGCCGAGGGTGCGGGCCACCACCGAACCGCGCCGGCCGCGGAACCCGAAGGAGTGCTCCCTCCCCGGGGTGAGATCGTCGAATCTGGCACGCGGCATCATCGGTCAACCATACCGATGCATTTCCGGAGTGCAGCAGGCTCCTGCCGACCGCGGCCTCAGCCGCCCACGAGCGTCTGGTCGAGCTCCTCGACCGTCATCAGCACCACCCGCGCCTTCGACCCCTCGGACGGGCCGACGATGCCCCTCATCTCGAGGATGTCCATCACCCGCCCGGCCCGGGCGAAGCCGATGCGAAGCTTGCGCTGCAGCATCGAGGTGGAGCCGAGCTGGGATCGCACCACCAGGTCGATGGCCTGGCGCACGATGTCGGGATCCTCGCCGTCGAACTCGTCGTCGCCGTTCTCCTGGCGGGCGGAGGTCTCGAAGACCTCGGCGTCCCGGTAGGCGGCGCGGCGCTGTTCCCGCACCCAGTCGACCACGGCGTGGATCTCCCGCTCCGAGACGAAGGCACCCTGGATCCGCTCCGGCTTCGGCTCCCGCGCCGTCACCACCAGCATGTCCCCCAGCCCGACCAGTTTTTCGGCTCCGGAGGAGTCGAGGATGACCCTCGAGTCGGTCTGGGAGGCGACCGAGAACGCCAGCCGCGACGGGATGTTGGCCTTGATGACCCCGGTGATGACATTCACCGAGGGACGCTGGGTGGCGAGCACGAGGTGGATGCCGACGGCGCGGGCCATCTGGGCGATCCGCACCACGGCGTCCTCGACCGCCCGGCCCGCCACCATCATCAAGTCGTTGAGCTCGTCGACGATCACCACGATGTGGGGGAAGCGGTCGAATCCCTCGGGGTCGAGGCCGCCGGCGTCCCACTTCTCCCGGTAGCTGGTGATGTCCCGCACCCCGGCGTCGGCCACCAGCTCGTAGCGGCGGTCCATCTCCTGGACCGCCCACTGCAGGGCGTCGGCCGCCTTCTTGGGGTTGGTGATGACACGGGTCAGCAGGTGCGGCACGTCGTTGTACTGGCCGAGCTCGACCCGCTTCGGGTCGACCAGGACGAGGCGTACCTCGTCGGGCCGGGCCCGCATCAGGATCGAGGTGACGATGGCGTTGATGCACGACGACTTGCCGGCCCCGGTGGCCCCGGCGATGAGCATGTGGGGCAGGTCGTCGAGCTTGAGGAAGCGGGCGTGGCCGCTGACGTCCTTGCCGAGCCCGACCTTCATCGGGTCGCGGTCGGCGGCCGCCTCCGGACTGCACAGGATGTCGCCGAGGGTGACGAGGTCGCGGTGGTGGTTGGGCACCTCGATCCCGATGGCGCTCTTGCCCGGGATCGGCGCCAGGATCCGCACGTCGGCCGACGCCATGGCGTAGGCGATGTCATGGGAGAGCCCGGTGACCTTGGCGACCTTCACCCCCGGGGCCAGCTCGACCTCGTAGCGGGTCACGGTGGGCCCGGGGACGATCCGGGTCAGGGTGGCGTCGACCCCATGCTGGTAGAGGGTCTCCTGCAGCTCGTGCGCGGCCCGCTCCAGCGCCTTGCGGTTCTGCCCCCCGGAGGAGCTGAGATCGAGCAGCTCGAGCGGTGGCAGCCGGTACCCCTCACCGGAGGGCCGGGCGGCGGGCCGGGCCGGCTGGGTGGGACGGGCCTTGGGCGGCGCCGACTTGTCGGCGGAAGGCTTGGGCGGGGCGGCCTTGGCCGGTGCCCCGGCCGGGGCGGCCGGAGGCGGGACGGTCGCCATCGCCGGAGGCGGGGCGACCCGGCGGCGGTGGCCGGGCCCGAAGCCGAGGGCCCGCACCCAGGAGGCGATGGTGTGGCCGACGTCGCGGATGGTGGCCCGGGTCAGCACGAGCGCGGCGAGGCCGCTGACGGCGACGAGCACCAGCAGGGCGCCCCAGTAGCCGATGAGCCGCTGCAGGGGAAAGGCGATGAGGGAGCCGACGGCGCCGCCACGGGCGATGACCTCGTCCATGCTCTCGGCCAGCGACACCGCACCGGTGAGCAGGTGGAAGAGCCCGAGCGATCCCACGAAGAGGGAGAGCAGCCCGGTGGAGAGGCGGCCGTAGTCGCTGCGGGGCATGGTCCCGATGAGCGCCAGCCCGACGACGACGAGGACGAGCGGCACGAAGTAGGCCCAGATCCCGAAGGCGACGTGGAGCCCGGTGGTGGCGCCGCGCCCGACCGGTCCGGCGAGATCGAAGAACGCCAGCCCGAGCAGGCCGGCGAGGACGATGGCGAGGATGCCCCAGACGTCGTCGGTGTGACGCCCGAGCCGTTTCCGAAGGCGGTCCCTGCTCCCTCGCAGCGCAGCGAGGAGGCCGATCCGCGGCTTCGAGGTCTTCTTCTTCCTGACCCTCTTCCGCCCCTTCGCCCCACGGGATGATCTCCGTGCAGCCATGGGAGCACAACCTTACACCCGGGCGCCGATTCGGCCAACGATCGAAACCGCGGTCCGCGCGCGGTCGGTGACGCACCGTGCGCACGCATCATTCCCCACCGCCCGGAGTGACTAGCTACTCGCTACCCGCCGGGCGGGCGGTCGCGGCGACCGTGGAGCCGAAGTCAGTACGCACAAGGGATTCTCGCCCCAACCGTCGGACACCGTCCCGAGTCGCGGCGGGGGGGGCCGCGGCGCCACCGCCGGGAACCCTTCGCTGCAAAGGCTTTCCCAGGGGAACTAGGTTACAGATCACAAGGCGCCGTGCCGAAGAATGGGGAAGACCGCCCACACGGTGACCGCCGATTGCCACGATGGGAGAAGCAGGGCGTGAGCACCACTCTTCGTGAAGCCAAAGACACCGATGCCGGCGCGTCGCCTGAGCGGCCCGAGGACGAGAACACCGTGACGACCGAAGCGTTCGAGAACGCCCGCCGCGAAGCCTTCATGCTCGTCGCCACCGCCCGCAAGGAAGCCGAGCGGATCATCTCCGAAGCCCACGACGAGGCGAAGCACATCACCGACCAGGCCAGCTCCGGCATCGGCAAGCTCGCCAGCCTCGGCGACAGCGCCGACGAGCTGTTCGCCCACATCAAGAGCCTCATCAAGCGCCAGAAGGAATTCGACGCCGAGCGCCGTACCCTCATGGAGCAGATCGCCGAGTTGGAACTGGAGCGGGACATCCTCATGCACCGCATCGCCGCCGGCGGCGCCGGGACTCCCGAGGTCCCGGAGGCGGCCGCGGATCCGTCACCGCAGGCGGAGCAGGCAGAGGCGGACTCACCGCAGCCCCGGTCGGTGGCCTCCCGTGTCGACGAGATGCTCGCCTTCTACGGTGCATCCACCGCAGTGGTCGAAGAGCCCGCCGCCGCGGACGTACCATCCGTCGAGGAGCCCGTGGTCGAGGAGCCGGAGATCCCGGCCCGGCCGTCGTACCGGGACGAGTCGGAGTCGAGCACGAAGACCGAGACCCGGTCGTTCTACAGCCGCCGCTCCGCCAAGCTGCCCCACCTCGGCGACGAAGCCGGGCGCAACGCCCTCACCTCGCTGGCCGCCATGCGCAGGCCGCACGACGACGACGACGACGAGGACGACGAGGACGACGACGAGTAGCCGCCGCTACAACTCGATGAGGATGGGGAACACCACCGGCCGCCGGTTGATCTGACGCTTCACCGCCCGCGCCGCCGCGCTCCGCATCCCGCGGCGCACCGTGTCGAGATCGGTCGGCCAGTCGAGGGCGGCGAGCGCTTCGGTGACGCCGTTCGCCACCTCCCGGTGGATCTCGTCGGTCTCGTCGCTCACCCCGTGACTGTCGATGTCGGGACCGAACACCACCTCGCCGCTACCGGCGTCGAGGCCGACCGTCACCACCAACACCCCGTCGTCGGCGAGGTGCCGGCGGTCCCGCAGCACCTCTTCGACGTCGCCGATCCCGTAGCCGTCCACGTAGACGTAGCCGGCGGGCACCGTCCCCCGTTCGATCCGGGCGCTTCCGTCCTCGAGCACGACGGCGTCGCCGTCCTCGCACACCAGCACCTCGGGCACGCCCACCTGGCGGGCAAGGGCGGCGTTGGCGTGGAGGTGGCGATACTCGCCGTGCACCGGCACCATCGCCTTCGGCTGGAGCACGTTGAAGTAGGTCCGTAGCTCGTCGGCGGCGGCGTGTCCCGACACGTGGACGTGGGCGTTCAACCCGTGGTAGACGGTCACCCCGAGGCGGGTGAGATTATTGATGACCCGCGACACCTTGGCCTCGTTGCCGGGGATCGGGGTGGCCGAGATGATGACCGTGTCGTCGGCCGAGAGGTGGATGGCGTGGTGCTCCCCCGACGCCATCAGCGACAGCGCGGCGTAGGGCTCGCCCTGGCTGCCGGTGCACACCACCGCGGTCTTCTCCGGCGGGTAGTCGTCGAGGTCCTCCAGCTCGACCTGGATCTCGGGGGAATAGGAGAGCAGCCCCAACTCGCGGGCGATCTCGGTGTTGCGCAGCATCGAACGGCCCAGGAAGGCGAAGCGGCGACCGGCGGCGGCGATGGCGTTGAGCGCCTGCTGCACCCGGTGGATGTGACTGGCGAAGCAAGCCACGATGACCCGCCCCTCGGCCCGGGCCACGAACTCGTCGAAGGGTGGGCCGACCGAGGCCTCCGACGGCACGAACCCGGATCGTTCGGCATTGGTGCTGTCGCACAGCAGGAGGCGGACCCCCGATCGGCCGAACCCGGCGAAGGTGGTGAGGTCGGTCGGGTGGCCATCGATCGGGGTGGGGTCGAGCTTGAAGTCCCCGGAGTGGACGATGAGGCCTTCGGGGGTGTCGAGGACGACCCCGGTTGCCTGCGGCACCGAATGGGCGACGCCGAGGAAGGTGAACCGGAACGGGCCGTGCTCGATCCATTCCCGCAGCGCCACGCTGTGCAGCTCGGGGACGATCCCCGCCTCCTCGACCCGGGACCGGGCCAGCTCGACCGTCAGCGGCGTGCCGTAGACCGGGACGTTGACATCCCGCAACAGGTAGGCGAGGGAGCCGACGTGGTCCTCGTGCCCATGGGTGAGGATGATGCATTCGACGTCACCGGCCCGCTCCAGCACCGAGGTGAAGTCGGGGAGCACCAGGTCGACGCCGAGCATGTCCTCCTCGGGGAACATGAGACCGGCGTCGATGATCGCGAGCTTGCCGTCGATCTCGATCGTCGCACAATTTCGCCCGATCTCGCCGAGACCGCCGAGGAAGGTGATCCGGACCGTCATACCGCTTGGGCGACCTCCAACCCGGATTCAATCAGGGCGAGGGTCTCCGGCGACGCCGGGATCAGCGGGAGTCGCGGCTCGCCGACCGAGCCCCACCACGCCGACATGCCTCCCTTGAGCGGGATCGGGCTCGGCTCGGCGAAGAGGGCGGCGATCAGCGGGGCCAGCGCCTCGTCGATCCGGGCCGCCTCGTCGTCGTCACCGGCCTTGACCGCGTCGAGGAGGCGCCGCAGCTGCGGGCCGACGAAGTGGGCCGCCACCGAGACGACCCCCACTCCCCCGGCTCCGACGATGCGGCGCGCCGTCGAGTCGTTGCCGGCGTACACCGCGAAACCCTCCGGCAGGGCCGCGATGGCGTTCAGGCTGAAGTCGATGTCGTCGACCGCGTCCTTGACGGCGACGATCTTGGGGTGTTCGGCGAGGCGCACCAAGGTGTCGATCTCGATGAGGCGGGCGGTGCGGCTCGGGATGTTGTAGAGCATGAGGGGCAGGTCGGTGGCTTCGGCGATGGCGGTGAAGTGCCGGTAGAGCCCTTCCTGCGGTGGCTTCGAGTAGTAGGGGGTGACGGCCATCAGGCCGTCGCAGCCCATCTCGGCAGCCTTCTCGGCGAGGGCGACCGAGGCCGCGGTGTCGTAGGTGCCGACCCCGGCGATCACCTTGAGGTTGCCGCCGGCGGCGTCGACCGCCGCCTTGAACAGGGCGATCTTCTCGACCTTCGACAGCGTGGGCGACTCGCCGGTGGTCCCGGAGACGACGATGCCCTCGGTGCCGTTCTCGGCGAGGTGGCGCACCAGTCGCCAGTACGTCCCGTAATCCACGGCTCCGTCTTCGTCGAAGGGGGTGAGGGTGGCAGTGAGCAGTTCGCCGAATGGCGCGGAGGGACGTGCTTCCATGGACCCGACGGTAGCAGCCCTCCGAATCACTATCCTTCACCTTCCCGACCTCAACGACACCATCATGGATCATCTCAACCCTCACGTTCAGGACGTCTCCACCGCCGACTTCCCGCAGGCGGTGGTGCAGCGCAGCCGCGAAGTGCCGGTCGTGGTGGACTTCTGGGCGGAGTGGTGCGCTCCCTGCAAAACGCTGGGACCGATGCTGGAGCGCCTCGCCGCCGAGATGGACGGCGCCTTCGAGCTGGTGAGGGTCGACGTCGACCGCAACCAGGACCTCGCCGCCCAGTTCGGGGTGCAGGGCATCCCCACCGTCCTCGCCTTCCGGCACGGCGTCCCGGTGCACCAGTTCACCGGCGCCATCCCGGAGCGGTCCCTCCGCGCCTGGATCGAAGAGATCCTCCCCACCGAGCTGGACGCCAAGCTCGACGCGGCCCGCGACGCCAGCCTCGCCGGCGAGTTCGAGACCGCGGAGCGTCTCCTCCGCGAGGTGCTGGAGCAACGCCCCGACCACCAGGAGGCGGGTACCGGGCTCGCCAGCCTGCTCATCGCCCGCGGTGAGACCGACGACGCCCTCATCGTGCTTGGCAAGCTCTCCCCCACCCCCGACGTGGAGCGGCTCCAGGCGGCAGCCCGGCTCAGCGCCTCCCGGGGCCAGGACATCCCCCAACTCGAGGCGCAGCTCGAAGCCAACCCGAGTGACGACGGCGTCCGTCTCGCGCTGGCCCAGGCGCTGGCCGCCCATGCCGAGTTCGAACCGGCCCTCGACCACATGCTGGCGGTGGTGCGGGCCAAATCCGGGATGCTCGACGAGGCCCGCCGCGCCATGGTCGACATCTTCGGGCTGCTCGGCGAGGAGCACCCCCTGACCGCCACCTACCGCCGCCAGCTCGCCAGCGCCCTGTTCTGAGCCGGCAGCCGGCCGTCAGCCCGCCGCTCAGAGATCGAGCAGCGCCTCCAGCCCCACCGTGACCGGTTGCGGGAGGTCGGCGACGGCCCGGATCCCGAGCAGCACACCGGGGAGGAAGACCCGCCGGTCGGTGGTGTCGTGCCGGATCGTGAGGGTCTCACCGGGCCCCCCGAAGAGAACCTCCTGGTGAGCCACCAGGCCGGGGAGCCGGACGGCGTGCACCGGGATGCCAGCCACCGCGGCGCCGCGCGCCCCGGGGACGAGTTCCCGGCTCTCCACTGCGCGGTGTTGCTCCGGAGCGGCCGCGGCGAGGCGCTCCGCGGTGGCGGTGGCCGTGCCGGAGGGGGCGTCGGCCTTGCGGTCGTGGTGCAGCTCGATGATCTCGGCCGCGGCGAAATGGGGCGCCGCCAGCTCGGCGAGCCGCATCATCACCGCCGCCCCGATTGAGAAGTTGGGGACGACGAGGCAGCGGGACGGCCCCTCGCCCCACAGCTCCTCCACCGCGGCGAGGCGGGTCACGTCGAAACCGGAGGTCCCCACCACCGCGTGACAGCCCAGCCGCCGCCAGACGCCCAGGTTGTCCATCACGACGTCGGGCCGGGTGAACTCGACCACCACCGCGGCGCCCGCCATCACCTCGGGGGTGGCGGCGATCTCCCGCCCCGCAACCGTTTCGCCGGCGGCGTGCGGGTCGTAGAGCGCCACCAGCTCGAGGTCGGCGGCCTCCGCCACCGCCGCCGCCACCAGGCGGCCCATCTGGCCCCCGGCTCCGGACACGCCGACGGCGGTCATGCCACGAACTCCTCCAGGTCGGCGGCGTCGAACGGCCCGACCGCTCCCAGCACGTAGGGGCCCGAGTACACGGTGCGGGCCACGTCGACGGTGTCCTCGACCGTCACCGCCTCGATGCGGGCCAGCACCTCGTCCACCGACAGGTGCTCGACGCCGGTCAGCTCCTCCCGGCCGAGGCGGCTCATCCTGCTGTTGGAGTCCTCCAGCGACAGCGCCAGGCTCCCCTCGATGTTGCCCTTGGCTCGGGCCAGCTCGTCGGGGGTCGGGCCGGATTCCATCATCTTGTCCAGCTCGGCCCGGATCAGCTTGAGAACCTCGGGCGCCTGGCTCGGGGTCGTCCCGGCGTACACCGCCACCCCGCCGGTCTCCAGGAACGGCATGTGGAAGCTGTGCACCGCGTAGGCGAGACCGCGCTCCTCCCGGATCTCCCGGAAGAGGCGCGACGACATGCCTCCGCCGAGCACGTGCTCGAGGATGGTGTGGGCGAAGCGGCGTTCGTCGCCGCGGGGCAGCCCCTCCGACCCGAGCACCAGGTGGGCCTGCTCGGTGTCGCGCCGGGTGACCTCGATCTTCGATCCGATCACCGCCGGGACCGCCGGCCGAGGCTCGGCGTCGCCGCTCCAGGCCCCCATGGCGTCACCGATCCGCCGCACCAGGTCGTCGTGGTCGAGGCGCCCCACCGCCGACACCACCACCGCAGGGGGCGAGTAGCGGCGCCCCCAGTAGCCCTGGATCGTGTCGCGGGTCATGGCGGTGATCGACTCCGGCGTCCCCAGCACCGGCGGGGCGAGCGGATGCCCGCCCCACAGGGCCTGCACGAACAGCTCGTGGGCCACATCGGTGGGATCGTCCTCGTTCATGTTGATCTCCTCGAGCACGACGTGGCGCTCCGAGTCGATCTCCTCCTGGCGGAAGGCGGGGCGTTGCAGCATCTCGGAGAGGATGTCGATCGCGAGCTGCAGGTCGGCGTCCCGCACCCGCGCCCAGTAGCAGGTGTACTCCTTGGAGGTGAAGGCGTTGTGGCGGGCCCCGACGGCGTCGAACGCCTCGCTGATGGCGCGGGCCGGCATCGTCTCCGATCCCTTGAAGAGCAGGTGCTCGAGGAAGTGGCTCGCTCCCGCCTCGACCGGGTCCTCGTCGCGGCTCCCGGCGTCGACCCAGCAGCCGATCGTCGCCGACCGGACCGAGGGCATGTCCTGGGAGATGATGCGCAGCCCGCTCGGCAGCGTCGTGAAGTCGTAGTGCATCCCGCGATAATAGGGGGCGGCCCCGCTCAAACCGGCCGCCCACCCCGCACTCCCGGCCGCTCCGTAGAATCGGAGCCGTGAGGAGAACCCGGGCCCCGTTCCTGCTCGCCGCCGCGCTGGTCGTCGCCGCCCTACTCGCCGCCTCGTGCGTCGAGCCGGCGACCGAGATGACCGACACCAGCGACCGCTCCCCCGTGGTCGACATGCCGACCACCACGACCCCGGAGCCCGCTCCCACCATGACCCCGTCCGCCACCGAGATACCGGAGGAAGGTGTGGCTCTCACGTTCCCGACCGCCGACGGGCTCACCCTCGAAGGGCGCCGCTTCGGGAGCGGCGCCGACTTCGTGGTGCTCGCCCACATGCGGCCCGCCGACATGGACTCCTGGTTCGGCTTCGCCGCTTCCCTCGCCGCCGACGGGCACTCGGCGCTCGCCTTCAACTTCCGCGGCTACGGCGCCTCGGAGGGTTCCGGCTTCGCGGTCGACGTCGACGTCGTCGCCGCCATCGACGAGGCCGTTGCCCTGGGCGCGGCCCGGGTCTTCCTCGTCGGCGCCTCGATGGGGGGCACCGGCGTCATCGCCGCCGCCACCCAGCGGCCGGTCGCCGGCGTCGTCACCCTCTCCGCCCCCGACGCCTTCGAGGGCGTCGACGCCCTCGCCGCCGCCTCCCGCCTCGAGGTCCCGGCCCTGCTCTTCGCAGGCGAAGGTGACCTCCCCTACCCGAACGACGCCGCCGCCATCGCCGCGGCGTCTCCCTCCCCCGCCGACGTCGTTGTGCTCTCCGGCAACCAGCACGGCACCAACCTCTTCGCCGACCACGACCCGGGCCTCACCCAGCAGATCCTCGCCTTCCTCGACGGCATCTCGTAGCCGGCGGGTCACTCCTCGGGATCGGGTGGCCGCCGCATCCGTTTCAGCTCGCTCCGGGCCCGCTTGGCGGCGAGGCGGCGCCGCCGGGCACCCCGCGGCGGCGTAGTCGCCACCCGCGGCGGCTCGGGACGCAGCGCCTCCGCCAGCAGCGCCGCCAGCCGGCGCCGGGCGGTGACCCGGTTGCGCCACTGGGAGCGGGTTTCGTCGGCGACCACCGTCACCACCCCGCCGCTGAGGCGCCTCCCCAACCGCTCCCGCAGCACCACCTTGGCCGCCTCGTCGAAGGCCGCGCTGGAGGCGAGGTCGAAGGAGAGCTCGGCCCGGGTGGCGGCCCGGTTGGCGTGCTGGCCGCCGGGGCCGCCGGTCGGCCCGAACCGCCAGCGCAGCTCGGCGCCGGGGACGACCACACCCTCGGTGACGTACAGGTCCGCCATGAGCGTCAACCTACCGGACCCCGCCGCCTCCCCGGTGGTTCCGGGTTTGCGGCATGTGAGACAATTCACGGTTATGCGTCATCGCGGCAGTTCCATGCTCAACGAGGTCCTCCCCCCGGAGGACCGGGTCATCGAGGCCGTGGTCGCCCGCTACCAGCGGGTGGCGCCGGCCGTGACCCGCTTCGCCCGCACCCTGGCCGACAACGACGGGCTGGTGGTGCGCCTCGGCTCACAGGCGGCCGGTGGGACCGAGGAGATCGTGCTCGATCCCGGCGTCTTCCAGAGCGCCTACGCCCGTAACGCCCCGGTGACGCCGGCCGAGGTTGCCCTCACCAGCGCCCTCCATGAGGTGGTGCACCTCATCGCCACCAACTTCGACGAGGCCCGGCCCCTCCCCGCCGACTGGATCCGACCCCGGCCACCGGCCGCGGCGCCCCCCGACACCCCGCTCTCCTCTCCCCTCGACCTGTTCGCCGCCCGCGGCGGCTCCGACGAGCCGCCGGCGGACGCTCCGCCGGACGACGGCGAGGTCAACCTCACCACCCCGGTCCTGCTGCTCGACGCCCTCACCGAAGCCGGCGGCCCGGCGGCGGAGGCGCTGTTCCTCTCCCTCGAGGACGCCCGCCAGGAACGGGTCCTTCTCGCCGGCTACGCCGGGGTGCGCTCCGTGCTCGCCGACCTCTACCAGAGCGCCACCCCGCAGGCCCTGGAGAACGCCCGTCCCCTCGGCCAGTACGCCCTCGCCTGCTTCCTCCTCACCGGCGAATACGCCGAGCGGGACCGGCTGCAGCGTCGCCTCCCCGCCCACGTCGCCACCGCCCTCGACGAGGCGGCGGACTGCATCGACGACGTCTGCGCCGCGGTCGACCCGTGGGAGGTGGGCGGGCTCGCCCTCCGCCTCCTCGAGATCGCGATCCGCCACGGCGTGGTGCAACCGGCCGACGCCTCCGACGGGCCCTCCGCCACCCGAGCCAAGGCCGAGGCCGACCGGGCCGCCATCGCCGACAGCGTCGACGCGGTCCGCCTCGCCACCCCGCCGCTCCAGGACGCCGACTCCTACGACCGGACCCGGCAGGCGGCCCAAAGCGTGGCGGCGCAGCGGGGCAAGGCCGGCGACGCCGAGCAGGCCGGGGACCCCGCCACCGACCAGGTGGTGCGAGTCAGCGAGGCACCCACCATCTACCTTCCCACCGGGCAGAGCGGCAAGCTCCTGGTGTGTCGCTTCCCGGACCGCTTCGCCCGCCACGCCCCCGACGGGCGCCGCCTCATCGGGGAAGCCGCCCTGCGGTGGCACGTGGCGCAGCGGCGGGTGGCCGGCGAGCTGTACCCGCTCTTCCTCGCCAACCAGCGCCGCGGCCTCCGCTCCGGGTACGACGCCGGCGACCTCTCCCCCTACGCCGCCCTCCTGCTCGGGGCCGGCCTCTACGAGCGCATGTTCGAACGGCGCGACCTGCCCTCCCGCCGCTCCTACGGTGTCAGCCTGCTCGTCGACGGCTCCGCCTCGATGCTGCAGTCCCGGCCCGCCCCCGACGGTCGCAACGTCCCCTGGCCGCTGGCGGCCGCCATCCTCGGCGCCTGGACCCTCGCCAACCTGTGCGACGAGCTGCAGATCGACTTCGAGGTCGCCCTCTTCAACCGGGCCTTCGCCGCCATGGTCGACGACACCGAGCTGGCGTTCTCGAGCCGGCGCCACGCCGCCACCGGGGCGCTGCGGCGCAGCCAGGGCGGGGCGGCCCAGCGACTCTCCCGCACCGTCAACCATTACCTGCTCAAGCCGTTCGACGCCCGGTGGCGGATCGCCGAGGACGTACTCGCCGGCCTGTTCTGGATGGCGGCCGCCCCCTCGGAGGCGGCCCGCGTCGCCCGCCTCTCCCCCGAGGAGGCTCCGCCGATCTCCATGTTCGACAAGGCCGCCAACGTCGACGAGTACAACGTCTCCTACGCCGCCCGGCGCCTGGCGGGACGCAACGTCTCGACCCGCATCCTCGTCGTGCTCGCCGACGGCATGACCCGCGGCTCGGTGGAGGACCTCGCCGAATCGGTGCGGGCCGCCGAGGGCGGCGGGGCGATCGTGCTCGGCATCGGCATCGGCGACGACTCCGTCCAGGCCGCCTACGACCGCAACCAGGTGGTGGAGCGCCCCGACGATCTCGCCCGCGCCATGGTCGACGGGGTGCGCTCGACCCTGTACCGCACCATCGCCGCCGCCGGCGGCAACACCTGGTGGGCCCACACCTCGGAACGTGCCGTCTACGATCACCCGACTCAAAGGAGCATCGATGCCTGACACCGTCACCTTCACCGATCCCGCCGGCGAAGGTCCTCCGGTCGAGCTGGAACGGGCCGAGGTTCCGGGCGACTTGCCGGACCGTGACCACCGGCTGGCGCACGTCCCCGAGCCCGACCCGTACTACGTCGACCTCGGCATGCTCTACAAGCTCGCCCGGCTCGAGGAGGTGCGGCGGCGCCACTTTGCCGACACCCCGCTCCACCTGGCGTTGCGGGGACACATGGGCACCGGCAAGGACCACGACATCGAGCAATTCGCGGCGTTGCTCGGCATGCCCCACTACCGGATTCCCCTCACCGGGGAGGTGCGCGACATCACCTTGATCGGCTCGGTCAAGCTGCACGGCGACGGCCGGGGCGGCACCGAGAGCCGCTGGGAGGACGGCGACATCACCCGGGCGCTGCGGGGCCCTGCCATGCTCAACCTCTCCGAACTCAACGCCGCCGGGGCCGAGACGCTCTTCGCCCTCCACGCCCTGCTCGACCGTCACCAGGCCCTCGAGCTGCCCACCGGCGAGATGGTCCGGCTCCGCCGCGACGTGCGGATCTTCGGCACGCTCAACCCCACCGACCTGCGCGACTACGCCGGCACCCAGACGCTCAACAAGGCCTTCGCCGACCGCTGGATCATCTGGGAGAAGAGCTTCCCCGACGAGGGCCAGCTCGCCGGCATGCTCGTCCGGCGCCATCCCGACCTGGGGACGCCGTTCGTGGAGGCGATCGCCAAACTCGCCGTCGAGGTCAACGCCTCGTTCACCTCGATCGACGCCCGCACCAGGGTCGAGACCCCCATGAGCCTCCGCACCGTGCTCGACCGGCTTCCGGCCGGGCTCCGGGTGTACGCCGGGAGCGAGGATCCGCTGCGCCTCGCCTGGGACGAGTTCGTGCTCCCCCACATCGACCCCTTCGACCGGGACCACTACGAGACGGTGTGGGCCGCGGTAGTGCGGCGCGGGCCGGCCGGGCCGCCCTACCGCTGAGCCCGGTGCGGGACCGGCACCGCCGGAACGGGCTATCGTCGCCCTCGCCATGCCTTCGTTCGACGTCGTCTCCCAGGTCGATCTCCAGGAAGTCCGCAACGCGGTCGACCAGGCGACCCGCGAGATCGTGAACCGCTACGACTTCAAGGGCACCGAGACCACCGTGCAGCTCCAGGACGGCGCCATCGTGCTCGAATCGAGCACCGAGAACCGGCTCGAGGCCGCCATCGACGCCCTCAAGGGCCGCCTGGTTCGGCGCAAGGTGTCACTCAAGGCCCTCGGCGGCGGCGAACCGAAGCCGGCCGCCGGGGGGCGTTCCCGCAGCGAGTTCACCCTCAACCAGGGGATCCCGCAGGACGCCGCCCGCGAGTTGTCCAAGCAGATCCGGGATCTCGAGTGGAAGGTCCAGGTGCAGATCCAAGGCGACCAGCTCCGGGTCCAGGGCAAGAAGCGGGACGACCTCCAGCAGGTCATCGCCTTCCTCAAGGGCCTCGACTACCGCCTGCCGCTGCAGTACGTCAACTACCGGGACTGATCCTCACCGGTCCTCGGGCCCGAGTTCCCCGATGTAGGGAAGGGTGCGGTAGCGCTCGGCGTAGTCAAGCCCGTACCCCACCACCCACACGTCGGGGATGGCGAACCCCAGGTAGTCGATCACCACGTCGGCCTCGGTGCGGTCCGGCTTGTGGAGCAGGGTGCACAGCTTGAGGGAGGCGGGGCCGCGGGCGCCGAGCAGGCGCTGCAGATAGGCGATGGTGTGGCCGGTGTCGACGATGTCCTCGACGACGAGCACGTGCTGGCCTGCGATGTCGTGGCGGACGTCCATGAGGAGGCGCACCGACCCGAGGTGCTCCTCGCTCTCCCGGTCGCCGTAGCTGGTGACGGCGATGAACTCGACCCGGTGCGGCACGGTGAGGAGGCGGGCCAGGTCGGCGAGGAACACGAACGACCCCTTGAGGACCCCGATCAGCACCAGCGTCCCGGCCTCGGCGTAGTCACGGTCGATGCGGGCCGCCAGCTCGGCGACCTTGGCGGCGATCTCTTCCTCGGTGACGAGCGGGGCAGGTGAACGGGTCATGGCGGGCACGCTACCGGGGGCCGCGGCGGCGACGCAATCGCGACCGGGTCAGCCGGCGGCGGCGAGGCGGGAGGCGATCTCCACCGCCTCGGTCAGGCAGTCGGCGATCGGCATCCCCACCCCCGCCAGCTCGGCACGGTGGTGCGAGCCCCCGTCGTAGAGCACGCACCAGATCCCCACCTCGCGGGCGGCCCCGGCATCGTCGAGGGCGTCACCGACGAGCACCACCCGGGCCCGGTTGAGGGCCCCGAGATCCTCCTCGAGGTCGTGGAGGTGACGCCGCAGGTGGCGGAGCTTGGTCTCCCCCGCCTCACCCCGGTTGCCGTCGACCCGGATCATGAACCGGTCGAGGCCGTGGGCGGCGACGGCCACCATCAGCTCGTCGTTCCACCACATCGACAGGATCGACTGGGTCCATCCTGCCGCCGAGACCTGCTCGACCGCGGCGCGGGCGTCGCCGGTGAGCGGCAGCGACGGCACCCCTTCCCGGTAGCCCTCGTGGAAGACCCGGTCGATCCGGCGCCACTCCCGCTCTTCGAGCGGCCGGCCGAGGAGGCGCTCGTAGAACAACTCCACCGGCCGGGTGTAGTGGGTGCGGTAGAGGTCGGCGTCGATCGGTGTCGCCCCGATGTCCTCGAGGGAGAGATTGACGGCGGCGACCACCAGCTCGAGGTCGTCGACGAGGGTGCCGTTCCAGTCCCAGATGACGTGTGGCGCGTGGTTCACGGCGCCCGACTGTAGACGGCGCCGCCGCTCCACCGGGACAGGCGCCTCCCCGGCCCCGGTGCCGCCACCCCGCTAGCGTTCGTGGCATGCGCCCCTATCGACTCGGCGACGACGGCCTCGACCGCCGGCTCCACGAGCTGGTCCGCGACGCCGTCGCCGCCGATCAGGCCGACGCCCAGGACGAGGAGCTCGTCACCGAGATGCTGGTGAGCGCCCTCAAGCTGCTGCGCGACCGCACCGACACCGGGGACCTCAAGTTGGTCAACAGCGCCCTCAAGGAGCTGCGGTACGCCCTCCTCGTGTTCTCCCGCTACCGGAACGCTCCCAAGGTGACGATGTACGGGTCGGCCCGGGTCGGCCCGGACGACCCCAACTACCGCCTGGCGGCCGAGTTCGCCGGCCTCATGGCCGACACCCACAATTGGATGGTGGTCACCGGGGCCGGGCCCGGCATCATGGAGGCGGGCAACCTGGGCGCCGGAACCGAGTACGGCTTCGGGGTCAACATCCGCCTCCCCTTCGAGGCCGATCCCAACCCGTACGTCCACGAGAGCCGCCTCATCAATTTCAAGTACTTCTTTACCCGCAAGCTGATCTTCGTCAAGGAGTCCCACGCCTTCGTGCTCTTCCCGGGCGGGTTCGGGACCCAGGACGAGACCTTCGAGCTGCTCACCCTGGTCCAGACCGGCAAGTCCGACATGCACCCGATCGTGCTCATCGAGGCCCCCGGCACCGGGTACTGGGAACCGTGGCTGGCGTTCGTGGCGACGCTGCGGGACCAGGGCATGATCCTGCCGGACGACTTCAGCCTCTTCATGCACACGACCGACGTTGCCGCCGCCTGTGACGAGATCCTCCGTTTCTACGGCAACTACCACTCGCAGCGGTTCGTGGACGGCAAGCTGGTACTCCGGCTCAAGCACGAGCCGGGGGACGCCCTCATCGCCGAGCTGAACGACGAGTTCTCCGACATCCTGGTCGACGGCACCATCGAGAAGATCCCCACCACGCCGGCGGAGTTGGCCGACGGCGACGACGTCGACCTCCCCCGCATCCGGATGCACTTCGACCGCCGCCAACTGGGGCGGCTCCGGCAACTGGTCGACCGCCTCAACGCCGCCGCCGCCGCGGATGAGGCGCCCGGCTCGGATCGGTAGAATATCCCCCCGATGCGAAAGATCCTGTCCGACTTGGTCGCCGAGCAGCAGGCGCTGGATCAATTCCTCCAGAGCATCTCCGAGCGCGATTGGGTGCTCCCCACCCCCGCCCGCGGCTGGAGCATCAAGGACACGGTGAGCCATCTCGCCTTCAGCGAGGAGTTCGCGGTGGGGGCCATCGAGGGCGGCGCCGAGTTCCTCGCCGCCGCCGGCGTCGCCGACATCGACCAGTGGACGGCACGGGGGGTGCGTCGGGGACGGAACAAGCGCCACCAGGAAGTCATCGAATGGTGGCGCAACGGGCGGGCCGCCGTGGTCGAAGCCCTCTCCCGGATGGAGCCGAGCCGCCGCATCCCCTGGCTGGTGACCCCGGTCGGGGCCCGCACCTTCGCCACCCTGCGGCTGATGGAGACCTGGGCCCACGGCCTCGACATCCAAGCCGCCATGGAAGGCCGCCTCCCCCCACCGGACGACGACGACGACAGCGCCGGCGACTCACCGCGGATCCGCCACATCGCCTGGCTCGCCCACCGCATGCTGCGCTACGCCTTCGCCGAAGCAGGCGAGGAGTACCCCGAGCGCGGCATCCGGGTCGAGCTGATGGGACCGCGTTACGCCCGCTGGGTGTTCGGTCCCGCCGATGCCGAGAACGTGATCAAGGGACTCGCCGGGGAATGGTGCCGGGTGGCGGTGCACCGCCTCGATCCCTCCGCCACGGCCCTCAAGGCGGAAGGCCCGGCGGCGGAGATCGCCCTCGCCGTCGTTCGGACCTACTGATCGCCGTGGTCCCTTTCCCCCGGCTCGTGGGCATGGTCCACCTCGCCGCCCTGCCCGGCGCCCCCCGCTTCGGGGGCGACTTCGACGCGGTGCTGGCGGCGGCGGTGCGGGACGCCGAGGTGCTTGCCGCCGCCGGCTTCGACGCCGTCCTCGTCGAGAACTACGGCGACGCCCCCTTCTACCCCGACGACGTCCCCAAAGTCACCGTGGCGGCGATGACCCGGGCCGTGGCGGCCGTCCGCGCCGCGGTCGACGTCCCGGTCGGCGTCAACGTGCTCCGCAACGACGCCGCGGCCGCGCTGGCGGTGGCGGCCGTCACCGGGGCCTCGTTCATCCGGGTCAACGTGCTCGCGGGCGTCATGATGACCGATCAGGGCCCGATCGTGGGCCGGGCCGCCGAGGTGCTCCGCCTCCGGCTGTCGCTGGCGCCCGACACGCTCATCCTGGCCGACGTGCTGGTGAAGCACGCCGTGGCCCCCGGCGGCGTCACCCTGGAACGGGCCGCCGAGGAGACGGCGGAACGATCCCTCGCCGACGCCCTCGTCGTCTCCGGATCATCCACCGGCCGGCCGCCCACCATGGCGACCGTCCGCAAGGTCAAGGACGTCGCCCGCCACATCCCGGTCCTGGTCGGGTCCGGGGTGACCGCCGCCACCGTCGCCCGCTTCCTCGCCGCCGCCGACGGCGTCATCGCCGGTACCGCCCTCAAGCGGAGCGGCGTCACCACCGACCCGGTCGCCCCGGGCCGGGCCAAGGTCTTCGTCACGTCGGCGCTGGGAAGCGGCGCCGGCAAGGAACACGACTGACACGGGAGCAGACATGCGCAGCTACCGATTCACCCCCGGACCCATCCACCTCTTCCGCCTCGACCGTGGTGCCGACCTCTACCAAGAGATCAGCCGCTTCGCCACCGACCACGGCATCACGGCGGCCACGGTCGGATTCCTCGGAGCGGTGCAGCGCGCCTCGCTGCGCTACTACGACCAGGAGGCACGGGAGTACCGCGACTTCCAGATCGACGAGCCGCTGGAGGTGGTCTCGGGGGTGGGCAACGTGACCCTGCTCGACGGAGCCCCCTTCCTCCACATCCACGCCGCCTTCAGTGACGAGCACGGGCACGGCCACGGCGGACACGTCAACACGGGCACGATCGTCTTCGCCCTCGAAGCGGCCGTCCAGGAGCTGGAGGGCGAGGCCCCGGTGCGGCTCCCCGACGACGAGTCCGGCCTCACCCTGTGGGGCGGCGGCGCCGGCTAGCCCTCCGCCGCCCTACTTGCGGATGTCGAAGCCGGCTTTGAGCAGCAGCCGCAGGAAGGCCGGGGCCGGTTCCCGGAACTGGCTGGGGCGGAACGCCTCCTCGTGCTCCTCGAAGAAGTCGAGCAGGGTGGTGATCATGTGGCTGATCGAGACGGTGTTGAGGTTCGACTGCCGGCTGCGGCCGAACGCCACCAGCCGGGTCCGCACCGCGCCGCCGCCGCGGGCCGGAGCGCGGTGCACCCCGTGCCGCTGCAGCCCGTCGATCACCTCGTTGAGTGTCAGCGGGTAGATCCACTCGAGGCGGCGCAGCATCGAGAACAGCACCCCGTGGTCCTTGAGGGCCGGGTTGAAGTCGGCCGGGCCCTGCTTCACCTCGCCGATGATCACGTCGATCGATTCCGGCTCCAGCTCCAGGGCGGGGTCGTCCATCAGCAGCAGCTCCCCCTCCCGCTCGGCGTGGGCCGTCCCCGGGCCCGGCTCGCCCGGGAACCGGATGCCCATCACGTCGACGTCCGTGACGGTCTTGAACCTCCCGTCCGGCTGGCGGCGCTGCACCTCGAACTCGCTGAGGGTCATGTAGCCGTTGAGGCGCAGGTAGCTCTCCACCAGGTTGACGGCGATGTCCATGGTCCCTCCGTTCGTGGCACGACGTTCCCCCCGATTCTGGCCGACGTGGCGCCCCGGGGGGTGGCACATCGGGCTCCTTCGGTCGCAGCGGGGGTTCGGTGCTAGGCACAGCCCCCGGGCGGTGCCAGCATGGAGGGGTTGGCGCCGCCACGAGAACCGGAGACGTGCCATGGACGAAACCGAACGCTGCGATTCCCCCGAGGCTCAGACCGAGACGGAGGAAGACCTCAATCCGTACCACGTGAGCCGCCGCCAGTTCGAGGAGGCGATCCCGTTCATCGACGAGATCCGCACCTACGAAGGGCTGGCCGACGTCATCTTCACCCCGGAGCGCTCGGTGTCGGTCAGCCTGCCGGTGACGATGGACGACGGCCGCTTCGAGGTGTTCCGCGGCTACCGGGTGCTGCACGACCACTCCCGGGGACCGGGCAAGGGCGGGATCCGTTACCACCCGAGCGTCGGCCTCGACGAGGTGACCGCCCTCGCCACGTGGATGACATGGAAGTGCGCCCTGCTCGGGATCCCGTTCGGGGGCGCCAAAGGCGGGGTGGCGTGCGATCCGCGCATCATGTCCCGCAGCGAGAAGAAGCGGATCACCCGCCGCTTCATCGCCTCCCTGGGCGACAGCATCGGCCCTCACACCGACATCCCGGCCCCCGACGTCTACACCGACGCCGCCACCATGGCGTGGGTGTACGACACGTACGACATGATGCACCCGGGGCACAACAACCTGCCGGTCGTGACCGGCAAGCCGCTCGACCTCGGCGGCTCCCTCGGCCGGGCGAGTGCCACCGCCCAGGGTGCCGTCTACGTGGCGCAGCGCTTCCTGGATCTAATGGGAATCCCCGGCCTGATCGACATGAACGGGAGCCGGGTGGCGATCCAGGGCTTCGGGAACGCCGGACGCAACGCCGCCGAGATCCTGGCGAAGGCCGGGGCCCAGATCGTGGCCGTCAGCGACTCGCGGGGCGGTATCGCCGCCGCGGACGGGCTCGACGTGCACGGCGTCGGCGCCCACAAGGACGAGACCGGCAGCGTCACGGGGTTCCCCGGGGCCAAGCCGCTCGAATCGCGCGAGGTGCTCGAGGTGCCGTGCGACATCCTCATCCCGGCCGCCCTCGAGAACCAGATCACCACTGCCAACGCCGGCCGCATCGACGCCAAGCTCGTCGTGGAGGCGGCGAACGGCCCGACCAGTCCGCTGGCCGATCAGATCCTCTGCTCCCGCGGGATCCCGGTGCTTCCCGACATCCTCGCCAACGCCGGAGGCGTGGTGGTGAGCTACTTCGAGTGGGTACAGAATCTCGACAACGAGCAGTGGCCCGAGCACGAGGTCCAGGAGAAGCTCAAGGCGAAGATGTACCGGGCCACCGACGAGGTGGTCGCCAAGCGCATCTCGCTCATCGAGCAGCTCCCCCGCTACCAGGAGATGTGGCGGGAGGCGCGGCCCGACGACGGCGAGCTCCCCACCCCGACGCTGCGCACCGCCGCCTACGTCAACGCCATCGGGCGGGTGACCCAGGCCACGATCCTGCGGGGCATCTGGCCCTGAGCGACCCCGCCATCGTTTCTCCTTGAGCGCCAGGCCGATCCACCGGTCTTACGCGCGTTATCGCGCGTAAGACGATTTTGTCATTCACACCAGCATGTGGCAGGGCGGGGACCGTGCCGCCCCCCGGGGTTCCTGTCACCGCCCTGAGGTAGCCTGCGCGCATGGCGCTGAGCCGCTTCACCGCTCCGACGCGGGCCTGGTTCGAGGCATCATTCGCCGCGCCCACCGCCGCCCAGACGATGGGCTGGGAGGCCATCGCCGACGGCCACCACACCCTCATCCACGCCCCGACCGGCTCCGGCAAGACCCTGGCCGCCTTCCTGTGGGCCCTCGACCGGCTCGCCACCGAGCCGGTCCCGCCGGAACGGGAGCGGTGCCGGGTCCTCTACGTCTCCCCCATGAAGGCACTCGCCTACGACGTCGAACGCAACCTGCGAGCGCCGCTCACCGGCATCCAGCTCGCCGCCCAACGTCTCGGCGCCCCTCCCCCCCGCATCACCACCGCCATGCGCACCGGGGACACCCCGGCGGCGGCCCGCCAGTCGATGCTGCGCCACCCACCCGACATCCTCATCACGACGCCCGAGTCCCTCTACCTCATGCTCACCTCGCGGGCCCGGGACATGCTGCGGTCCGTGCGGTGGGTCATCGTCGACGAGATCCACTCCGTCGCCGCCACCAAGCGGGGCACCCACCTCAGTCTGAGCCTGGAGCGCCTCGCCGAGATCACCACCGCGCCTCCGCAGCGCATCGGGCTCTCCGCCACCCAGCGGCCCCTCGCCGCCATCGCCGAGTTCCTCGGCGGCGGTGAAGTCGGCG
>Ga0315548_1000271_pt1 | contig 48549 bp, 30 predicted proteins | sample SalMarSW160110MG_2_FD_202540 | JGI IMG/M metagenome (GOLD analysis project Ga0315548, IMG submission 202540) | Salt marsh sediment microbial communities from the Plum Island Ecosystem LTER, Massachusetts, United States - Salt Marsh Sediment SW1601-110 ... | reverse complement strand
TTTGTTTTGGTTATAAATTCCTTTTTACACGGTGTTTATATATTAACCAAAGCGGAGGAGATTGCAAGAAAATAATGATTGTAAATCATTATTTAATATAGATTTGTGTATTTCGCAGAAGGGTTAAATATTAACAAAAAAAGGAGGTTTAAAATGACAGTTGAAATATTGCGTGGAGTATTAGGATGGTGCGCTGTAATTAATATGGGATTATTGCTGTGGTGGTTTTTCTTCTTAGTATTTGCTCATGATTGGGTTTATCGCATACATAGCAAGTGGTTCAAGATTCCAGTAGAAACGTTCAATGCAATCCATTATGCCGGCATGGCTTTTTTAAAAATAGCTATATTTGTTTTTAATATTGTTCCGTATTTTGCGTTACGAATTGTAACATAAAATAATAACATCTAACAAGTCAATCGAGCGGATTTTTTCCGCGGCTAAAGCCGCTCATTTCGAATGTTACGCGCGGTGTACGAAGTGCTCATCAAGAAAATCCCGCCAGAAGATATCATCGCAGACCGCACAAAGCTCCTGTGGCTTTACCATTGATTTTTGCTCAACCAATGAAATTTTTCCACCGAGCAGAGGTGATGGAAAAATCATTTCTGCGTCTTCTCGGCTCGGATTAAGGAATTCATAAACTCGTCCCGATGTACCAGTATCACCTTACCAAAGCCGGCCTCACAAAGGTCGTGTCGGTATTCATTGAAAGTGTAAGTCCCGCCCCCTTCGGTCCCGACCAGCATATTGACAGCGAACAGCGCCCCTCCTTCGGGGCTGGTGTGGGATGGGTCCATCACGACGTCGCGTATGACTACAATGCCGCCGTCCTTCAGGGCCTTGTGAACCTTGGCAAAGAGCGCACGGTTTTGCTCTCTTGAGTTCTGGTGGCAAATTGTCCCGAGCAAAGCTATATCCGCGCCATCAGGCAGGTCATCGGTATAGAAATCGCCCGGCACAAGTCTCACTCTGTCACCCAGTCCGGCCTCGGCGATACGCCGCTTGGCTATCGATATAACGGCTGGCAAATCAAACAGCGTTGCCTTAGCTTCTGGGACGGCACGAAGAAATGCGATAGTCCACGTACCTGAGGCGCCGCCAATATCAAGCAAATGGCCGAATTTCAATGGCTGCAATTTCTCTACAACCCAAGCGGCTATAGGCACAGAGATATTGTGCATACCACCTATAAAGTCGGCCTGGTCGGCGGCCTCGCCGCGAACGCTCTGACCGCAATCGGCGGGTTTCCCACTTTGTGTTACCTCAGATAGATGGGCCCAGCGACGAAGGCAATTAGCTAAGTGGCGAACCATAGGCAGGACATTGTTAGATGATTTCTCAGTCAGTAATTTAGCAACATTATCAGGAACGCTGTAAAAACTTTCCTGCTTGGTCAGAAATTCCAACGCTACAAGCGCATCGAGTAGAACTGCTGTTGCCCGCGGATCGGTGCCAAGCTCGTAAGCCAGGGCCTGGGCCGTCATTGGTTTTTTATGCAGCGGGCTAAAAACGTCCAAATCCGCCGCCGCATTCAGCACGCAGGCCGGCTGAAATGACCGGGCTACATCTAAAACTTCTTGTGCGGTCCATTGTTCTGCCATCAATACGTTCCCCTCAACTAAGATTTCCTACTTACCGAAGCAGATGGGCAAAAGGAGAGTGGTTCAATTCAAGGTATAGACACATCGTAGTTGGGTTTGAAGTGTTGGTGCCATTTTAGTGTCCACAATTCTTCCAGGTAAACTCTTTCTACGCTGCTGTCCACAAATCCAATATTAATCGCTTTTTTATGACGATTGATACAGAATCGCCCCATAAAGTACCCTTCGCCGTGGGGATATCCCGGATATCCAATCTCGCCGGACACATCTTCGGGCACCATATCGAAATCAAAAGGCCACGAGCCGACCCACATCGAATCACCTAATAAAGGAACATTCGATTTAGCATCCGAGTATTTCTTGTAGAAATTTCCCGCCGGAAATGCCGGAGCGTAAATTGGGTCGTCAGGCAGCAGCCATAAATTCAGTCCGTAGCTGCCTTCCCCGCCCATGAAGCGCCACGAGCTATACGCCGAACCATAGAACGAATCCTCCGTCCGGTCCTGGCGTTTTGCCATCGGACAAAATGTAATTTTCATCACCCCCTCTATGTGCCCCTCCGGGTTGTCTTTATAATCCTTAGCGCTCAGATATGGCGCCAATTGATGGAACCAGTACTCGCCGGGCTGGTGAGAGAAGGGCATAGTTAAATCATCGTTATCAAGCACGTAAAGATTCATACCTAAGCTCAACTGCCGGAGATTACTCTGACAGGCACTTGAACGAGCCTGCTTGCGTACATAACTAAGTGCCGGCATCAAAATCGCCATCAACAATGCGATAATGGCAATCACCACCAGAAGTTCTATTAGGGTAAAGCCCGCCCCGTTAGAGAACTTTTTTCTAACGGGGCCCCTTAGGAATCTTCCCCTTTCCAGATTGGGAGTTTCTGTTTTTAACGGGGCAAATGCCATTCGCTTATCCATAATATCACCACAGTTCTTCATGCACACGCTTGTGAACCAAAAAATTAGTGTACGCTTTTTGGTGCTGAAAATCAAGAGAAATGTCATTAACTCGTTTTCTACATTTCTTATCGTGAACTGAGGGAACAAAGCGCAGAAAAAAGGAGACAAAGGCAATTGTCTTAAACGAATTATAGGCCTGTCTCCTTATCGCGATGTGCCATGATGCACTTTACCGCGGAAAGTGCTCTCAGACCTACTGATCTCTGTCTGCACTCGCAACGAAAATATTATAGCAGAGACAGCCGCACGAATCAAGTAAATTTATGGTCGAGCTTCATAAATGTCGTACTTCCACTATTCTCTTTTTAACAAACTTCGTCGTTTTGCTTCGCATCTGTGCATGCGTTCCCGACAGGTGCAGGCAAAAGCGAAGCAGGGGTGCTTAAGTCATTGTATGTAGTTGTTATTTTGTTCATAAAGGCTTATAATACTCCCGGAAATTCAGCCCGGTATATAAGGTGGAAGCTGTGGTATAATGAAATCTGCAATGGAGGCAATTTTGGCACAGCATATTATAGAGCGACACAAGCACAGTCGTAGAAGGAGAAGAAAGTGGAAGACTTGACTCGCCGACGATTCTTGAAGATCATAGGACTCTCCCCCACCGTTTTGCTTCGCGAAAGGAAGCATTGAGGGCAAGCCTCAATGCTGCCAAAGGCCGTGTCCGCACAGGCGTCACCGGATAAACCGAATATCGTAATCATGTTTCTAGATAACATCGGCTACGGCGATCTGGCTTGTTACGGCAATCCAGTGACGAAAACGCCGCGGATTGATCGGCTCGCTGTCGAAGGAGTTCGTTGCACTGACTTCTACATTGCCTCGCCGTCTTGCATGCCATCTCGTGGTGCCTTACTCACCGGTCGGCATCCTCTCCGCAACGGTTTGAACGAACAGCTCTGGAAGATCGATGAACTTCTGCAGGTTGCACTGCCACAGACCGAGGTGATTTTGCCTCGTTATCTCGCCAAAGCCGGATACGTCAGCGGCTGCTTTGGCAAATGGAACCTCGGCTTTGCCCCCGGCAGCCGACCAACGGATCGCGGCTTCAATGAATACTTCGGCAATATCTCCGGAAACTGCGATTATTACATGTATATCTACAACGGTCGCAATGACCTCTACCGCAACACCGAGCCCGTAAAGGCCAATGGCTATAGCACCTTCGTCTTTGCCGATGCGGCGTGTGAGTTCATCGAAGGAAACAAGAATAAGCCGTTCTTGTGCTACATTCCATTCAACGCCGCCCACTTCCCGAATCCGAAAAACAAGCTGCCCGGCACACCTTGTGTGTGGCAGGCCCCGGACGAAGCCTTTGAACGCTACGGCTACTCGCCGAAAACACTCGATGAACGCAAGCACTACAGGGCCGTTGTCACGGCGTTGGACGATGGTATAGGTCGTGTTCTCGATAAACTCGACCGATTAAAATTGACCGGGAAAACAATAGTCATCCTGCTTTCTGACAACGGAGCTTTTCTCATTCCGACGCGTGGTCTGGAATGTGCGTCCAATGCGCCGCTGCGAGCTGGAGGAACAACACTTTGGGAAGGTGGCATCAGGGTACCGTGCATCGTTCGTTGGCCTGGGCGGATAAAGCCAGGAACGGTCTGCCGTGAGCCACTTGTTAGTATGTATATTGTACCAATGGTGCTCCATGCCGCGGGTCTGACTCTTCCAGCCGACCGCGTGCTCGATGGCAAGGATCCAACAGCCACACTGGCCAGCCGAGCTCTCTCGCCCCACACGTATTTCTACTGGCGCTGGGGTACACGAAGTGCTGCGATTCGGATGGGCCGCTACAAACTTATCCGCGAACAATACAGCACAAATCAGAACTGGCAGTTTTTGACCTGCAAACCGATATTGGTGAATCCGCCAATCTCCTCGCTGAAAGACCAGAACTTGTAGAACATCTTAGAGCTGAGTATGAGCGTTGGGAAAAGGAGGCAATTAGCGGATGCTGAGGTTTTTCATAAGTACACCGCTTATGGCGGTCTAAGATTCCCAGGCCTAACGTCCCAGATAATCGCGATGTGTTTTGCCACATGCAGGTAATTTTTGTGGCTCCGGTCTATTCTTTTTTAACGTCCAGTTCCACGGTGAAAACAAAAGTGAGGGGTAAGTCCATTGGCAATTTAGGGTAAGATTAGTAAATGCACAAAAGTTGAAATTAGCCGGATTTAGGGGAAAATTCAGATTATTTTCTGATTTTAGGGCCAAATCTGTTTTTGGGTTAAATAAGGGGTGTTGGTGTGTAAATATGCAGGACATAGGTAAGATAGACAAGATAAAAACGTCAAAAAATGAACATAAATTGGCATAAACTTGGTCATATATTCGTATAAATGCGCGCTTTTTTTATATAAATTCATCTAAAATTAACACTTTTTAAAAATTAACATTTTGTTAGTATAGGAAAGATAGGCAATTTTAATTATGCTAAATACATTATCGGACGTTGCGTTTTGTAGGGGAGTTGAGAAGACAAAGGACGGATGACAGTGGACAGAAGGCAGACGAAAGATGACAGAAGAAGGATAACGGAAGACAAATGGCAGACGACAGATGACAGAAAGCGGATGGCGTAGAACTGGAGAAAAGGAAAACAGTAGAATGGAGAATCTAAGATTGAGGATTTTAGATCCTCCGACTCTACTCAGGACATATCATAAGCGGATTTCAGACCCGAGAAACGACAGCTGAACATCGATATCGCTTCGACTTTCGATTTGCTTTAGCTTGCGATTTTCGGCATGGTTCAGAACAGGGTAACACTTCTTTGAACCCGGCGAAGTGCCGTATTTTCCGTAACTCCTGCTCTAACAAATTGTTATGAGTATTTCTGGTCATTGAACTACCTTGAAAAGTGTTACCCTTGAGCATATGAGATTGAACCATGCCCGATTTTCGATTGTATTTGAGGGCATTTAAAAACAGGCATAATTAGAAAGATTTTTCTTGACGGGAAAACGACTTATTTGTTATAAATAGAAAGAGTAAAGTTTGTGATCGTGGATGGCCTGCTCTGAGCGAAAAAGATTGTCCTGAACGAAGTCGAAGGAGCTTGCCCAGAATTAGCCGAAGTCCTGCCTGCCCTCCGTAGTTTTAGCGAAGGAGGGAGCGTAATCGAAGGGGTAGCCGAAGAGTCGAATGGGCGTGTATCAGGGAATCTTTTGTCTTCCAGCATGTGTCGGCTTGTCTAGTCAAGGCTGAGCGAGCCGGAGCGGGGCCTCCGGGCTAAGACGGGCTTCGCCCCGACGAGAGTCAAGACGGGTGGTCGAAATTTTGCGATTTTTTTAATAAGGAGGAGTTATTCTGCAAGGCACAGAGTTAGTAGTAACAGCAATGTTGAGCTTCACGAGTGGAGGTTTTCACATTTCAATGAAAAATTCATATCCCGCCTCTGTGGAACGAGTGTTTTGGTGTGTGGCCAAAGAATGGTAATTTTAACTTTTTTTGAAGGAGGATTATTATGTATAGAAAATTGATTTATCTGGTTTCTTTTGTTTTGGTGCTGGGATTGGTGGGCAGTGCTTCGGCTGCACTGCCGCAGGGATGGCAGAGTCAGGACATCGGTACCACCGGCGGCAGCGCCGATGAGAGCGGCGGTACCTGGACCATTAGCGGCGACGGAGCCGACGTCTGGGGCAGCTCGGACGCCTTCCACTACGCGTATGTGCCACTTTCCGGCGACGGTATGATAATCGCACGCGTCGTTGACAACGGCACCGGCTCAAACACCTGGTCCAAGGGCGGCGTGATGATCCGCGAGACGCTCGATGCCAATTCGAAGCACATGATTATGGCCCTGACCGGCGGCGATGGCAGTGGCATAGCCTTCCAGGGCCGTTTTCAGGATACTGGCGCCTCCTCCAGTAGCTTACATGGGACTATCTCGGCAGCGCCGCCTTATTGGGTGAAACTCGAGCGCGAAGGCAACACGATTACAGGTTACCATTCTGCCGACGGTGTTGACTGGGAGGAATTTACAGGCGGTGCGGACAATGCGGGCGGCACTATATCAAATCCCATTGACATCGATATGGCCGCGGACGCTTACATCGGTATATTTGTTACATCACACGCAGCCGGCGAGGTGCGCACGTACACCTTCGACAACGTGGGTACTGAACTGCCTAAGGCCGCCATGGGGGCCGACCCTGCTGATGGTGCCATACATGCGGACACCTGGGCGAACCTCAGCTGGGCACCTGGTGCTACAGCGGTCTCGCACGATGTATATTTCGGCGAGAATTTTGACGATGTGAGTGACGGCACCGAGAGCACGTTCCAGGGCAACCAGGCCGAGACGTATTTTATTGTCGGTTTTCCCGGTATGCCTTATCCGGAAGGTCTTGTGCCGGGCACGACATACTACTGGCGGGTTGATGAGCTTGAGGCCGACGGTACTACGAAATACGAAGGCAAGGTCTGGAGCTTTATGATTCCCCCCAAGACCGCCTACTACCCGGACCCGGCTGATGCTGCCGAGTCTGTAGACCCGGATGTAACGCTTAGCTGGACGGCAGGTTTCGGTGCGAAATTGCACTATGTGTACTTCGGTGATAACTTTGACGATGTCAACAATGCCGCCGGAGGACTCCCTCTGGGAACTGCAACCTATGACCCCGGCCCGCTTGAACTTGCCAAGACTTACTACTGGCGGGTCGATGAGTTTGACATTGTCGAAACGCATAAGGGTGACGTCTGGAGCTTTACTACGCAGGGCGCCGTCGGGAATCCGAACCCGGCTAATGGCGCTGTGGATATAAAGCAGACACAGATTATTACCTTCTCGCCGAGCATATTTGCTGCTTCGCATCAGGTCTATTTCGGAGCAGATAAAAATGCCGTGAAGAATGCCGATACCGGCTCGCCGGAGTATAAAGGCACCAGAGACCTTGGCTCTGAGAGCTATGACCCCGGAATACTTGAGTGGGACACCACTTATTACTGGCGTATTGATGAGGTCAATGACGCCAGTCCGGATAGTCCGTGGCCGGGCATACTCTGGAGCTTTACGACCGCCAACTTCCTTATCGTGGACGATTTTGAATCCTACAATGACCTTGATCCTGGCGACCCTGAGAGCAACAGGATATTTAACGCGTGGATAGACGGATACGACGACCCGACAAACGGTTCTTTAGTTGGTTATGAAACTCCTCCTTTTGCCGAGCAAACTATCGTTCACAGCGGCAACCAGTCGATGCCACTTTACTACGACAACAGTGTTGGGTACTCTGAGGCGACGTTGACATTGACTTATCCGCGTGACTGGACCGAGAATGGTGTGACCACATTAACGATTTGGTTCAGGGGCGATTCAGCTAACGCTGCCGAGTCGTTGTATGTTGCTCTCAATGGCAATGCGATCGTTACTAATGATAATCCTGATGCAGCACAGATAGGTGAGTGGACCGAATGGAATATCGACCTGCAGGCATTCGGCATAAACCTTGCCAATGTCAATGCGATTGCCCTTGGTCTTGGTAACAAGAACAATCCAGTAGCCGGAGGTTCAGGTACGATGTACTTCGATGATATTCGTCTTTATCCTCCGACGCCAGGACCATAAGCTTTGTGGGCGGCAATTTTAATAGATAACGTTTTTGATGTCTGTTAGAAACAATCCCGAGAGGTTGGGATTTTAGTGTGTGGTCAAAGAGCAGTAATTTTTAACTTTTTTTTAGGAGGATTATTATGTGTAAGAAATTGATTTATTTGGTTGTAGTAATGATGTTGGGTTTAGCCCCAATGAATCTGGTCTATGGTGCTGATCCGGATCTTTTAGCTTGGTGGACGTTTGATGAAGGGGCAGGTACCCTTGTGAGTGATGCTTCCGGCAACGGCCACGACGGGACCTTCGTATATGGTGATCCGGCCTGGGTCGAGGGTATCCGCGGTAGCGCCGTGCAACTTACCGGGCCCACTTTGATTGAAATCCCCCCTCTGGATGTTGTGCTAACGGAAGCCACGATGGCGGGTTGGATCAAGACGAACGGTTCGCAGCCTGACTGGTCCTCGTTCATTATGACCCGCACACCTGGTCTTGCAACCGGCTTCAACGTACTCGGTTTTCAGTTGGCCTATCACTGGAATGATACTTCAACGTCGTGGGACTACCGCGGAGGCGACATGATCCCTAACAACGAATGGACCTTTTGCGCCGTGACGATTGAGCCCGACAAGGCAACGTTCTATGTCAATGGTGTGGCAGGCTCCGTAAATGAGATTAATCATGCCCCTTGCACGTGGAACAGCAACATCTACCTGGGTGGTGATGGCAATGATGAATGGCTCGCGCGCAGAATGAATGGCGCCCTGGATGATATTTCGTTGTTTAGCCGAGCACTGACGGCGGACGAAATCCTGGCTCTTATGGAAGGTTTCGGCGCATATCCAACTGCCTCGAGTCCCACTCCGACTAACGGTACCATACTTTTGGATACGTGGGTTAACCTTGCTTGGCGAGCGGGGGATTTTGCGGTCTCACATGATGTTTACCTCGGTGATAATTTCGACGATGTGAACGATGGTACTGAAGTCGCATTTCAAGGTAACCAAGCTGCGACGTTCTTTGTAGCCGGCTTCCCCGGATTTGCATATCCGGATGGTCTTGTTCCAGGCACGACATATTACTGGCGGATTGATGAGGTTAATGACACTGAGCCTAACAGCCCCTGGAAGGGCAAGGTCTGGAGCTTTTCAATTCCACCCAAGACAGCCTATTTACCCGACCCGGCTGATGGTGCCGAGTTGGTGGCCCCGGATGTAGAGCTTAGCTGGACATCCGGTTTCGGTGCGAAATTGCACTATATGTACTTCGGTGATAATTATGACGATGTGAACAATGCTACTGTGGGTATGCCCCTTGGAAGTACATCTTATAATCCCGGCCCACTTAAATTGGCTAAGACTTACTACTGGCGTGTCGATGAGTTTGATGCCATCGAGACATATAAAGGCGATGTCTGGAGCTTTACTACTGAGGGCGGCGTCGGCAACCCGGAGCCGTCTAACGGCGCTGTGGATGTAAAGCAGATACCGGTTCTTACCTGGTCGCCGGGAGTCTATGGTGCTTCGCATCAGATCTACTTCGGCACTGATGAAGATGCCGTGAAAAATGCAGATACCAGCTCGCCGGAGTACAAAGGCACGGGGGACCTTGGTTCTGAGGTCTTTGACCCCGGAAAACTTGAATGGGATACCACTTATTATTGGCGTATTGATGATGTCAATGACATCAATCCCGACAGTCCGTGGACAGGCATGCTCTGGAGCTTTACGACAGCCAACTTCCTTGCCGTGGATGATTTTGAGTCCTACAACGACATTGACCCCCCTGACCCGGGGAGCAACAGGATATTTGAAGCGTGGATAGACGGATATGGCATCCCGACAAACGGATCTCTCGTTGGTAATGACCTTCCTCCTTATGCCGAGCAAACTATCGTTCACAGCGGTTCTCAGTCGATGCCACTTTACTATGACAACAGTGTCGGGTACTCTGAGGCAACTTTGACGCTGACTTATCCGCGTGACTGGACCGAGAATAGTGTCAACACATTGTCGATTTGGTTCAGAGGCAATGCTGCAGGTTTTGTTGAGGAGCCGGCCGGCACCTACACGATAAACGCCTCCGGTGCGGATATTTGGGGTCAGGCCGACGAGTTCCGTTATGCTTGGAAGCAATTATCCGGCGTTGGTTCGATTTCGGCGCAGGTGCTAAGCGTAGAGAACACAGACGGCTGGGCCAAGGCCGGCGTGATGATTCGCGAGTCGCTGGCCCCTGGTTCAAAGTTTGCCTTTGTGTTTGTTTCACCCGCTAACGGATGCAGATTCCAGGCAAGGCTGACTACAGATGCTGACGCCATGAGCGATGACAGCGTTACGACGCTTCAGGCTATCGAGGCGCCGCACTGGATAAAACTTGAGCGTAACGCCGCTGGTGACTTTAATGCCTATAACTCCGACGATGGTGTTACCTGGTCTCCACTCGCATGGAATCCGCGGAGGGTATTAATGTCTCCGAATGTCTATATAGGTCTGGCACTGACCAGCCATAACGTTAATGCAACGTGCAAGGCCGAATTCTCCAATGTCCAGACAACCGGTACGGTTAGTCCGGTGATGTGGACGCATGAGGCCATCGGTGCAACTATGCTCAGTAACGATGCCGAGCCGATGTATGTTGCTCTCAATGGCAGCGCGGTGGTCTCTCACGATAATCCGAATGCAGCACAGATAGATGAATGGACCGAATGGAATATCGACCTTCAGGCGTTCGCAGACCAAGGTGTGAACCTTGCCAATGTCAATACGATTAGCCTTGGTTTCGGCGATAAGAACAATCCGCAAGCCGACGGTTCAGGTACAGCGTACTTTGATGATATTCGTCTGCTTCTGCCGCTTCCAGAACCGGAACCAGAGCCGGCACCTTAAGCTGAGATTTGGCTCGCCCCTATTGCTTCTTGCGAAGCAAGAAAAGGGGGCGCGGTTGATATAGCAGATTCGTGTCACTTGTGCCTGCCTGCACATGAGGGTTTCGCAGGCACAGGTGCAGTTACACAAGTGCAGGCAATTCGGGGCCTATACTGATTTGGTATAGGCCCCTTTTCTAAATGATAAATGATTACACCATGAGTTGATTTCGTCCGGAGCGAATTTTCAACTTCGATATTGATTATTTGAGATTACCATGTGTCGTTTGGCGATGCTCTGAATAGCAAGGGAAATTTCATATTTCAGATTACAAAAATCGGATGAATTGAAGTGCCTGGCTTGTATGGTTTTATAGGTTACTTGACATGGTTGTGTTCGTTAAATATTATTACGTTTATTTCACGGGAAGATAACGTGTCGTATTCTTTTAACCGGCGCACGATTACGATAGTCAAAGATGGTGTTTTGGAAGAAAGGCCGTGAGTACGGCTGCGTACAGTGGATGATCCGGCTAATTATGCTGTTCTATCCTGCTTATGGAGGCAAATTTATAATGGTTAAGAAATGTATTCTAATCAGTTATCTGATTACGTTAAGTCTGACGTTAATGTTTCAGGAATCTCTCCAGGCACAGTCCATACCAGCTCCGAAGTCATATTTTGGATTTGAATTGGGCGCCGATGGTAAGTTGGCATCGTGGAAGTCGATAGTTGGTTATTATCACAAATTAGATTCCGCCTCAGACCGTATACTGGTAAGAGATTTAGGCCAATCAACATTAGGTAATCCTTTTATTCTTACAATCATTACTGCGCCGGAAAATATGACCTATTTGGGTCGGTTTTCTGAGATAAGTCGCAGTTTGGCCGACCCGAGAGGGCGCTCCAAGTCGGAAATCGATAAGTTGATTGATGAAGGCAAAAACGTCGTTGCGGTCAGTTGCGGTTTGCACGCAACGGAAATAGCCGCTGTGCAAATGGCGCCCGGACTGGCTTATCGACTGGCAACTGCTAACGATAAGCATACAATGGTAATATTACAAAACTCGATTTTTCTTCTCTTTGGCTGCTTTAATCCGGACGGCGAAGAAATGGTCGTTGACTGGATTGAAAAGACACGAGGTACTAAATATCAAGGCTCGAGTCTGCCGGTTCTTTACCATCATTATGCCGGACATGATAACAACAGGGATTCCTATATGCTTTCCCTTAAAGAATCGCAAATGTTCGCGAAGGTTGTATATCATGAATGGATTCCGCAGATGTACCTCGATATCCACCAGATGGGCAGTTACGGGGCAAGATTGTATGTGCCTCCATACCACGACCCGATTAATCCAAACGTTGATCCTTTGAACTGGATAGAGCATGAGCTGGTCGGAGCGAATATGCAGATTGCTTTAGAGCGTGCGGGTATGACAGGTATTGTAGCCGGAGCGCCCTATACCGGCTGGTGGTTTCCTTCTTTTCACATGTCAACGAACCATCGCAATATCGTCGGGATGCTTACCGAGACAGCCAGTGCGCGTTTAGTCTGGCCGATTTATATCCATCCACACCAGCTCAGGCCTCACGGCCGCAGTCATGCTGAATATGAGCCGATGCAGGTTTTTCCAAATCCCTGGCCGGGTGGATGGTGGCGGCTTTCAGATATGGTTCGGCAGCAGGAAATCAGCACGTATGCTTTACTGGAAACTGCGGCCAAGAACCGGGAGCTATTGTTGGGCAATATGGTTTTCAAGGCGCAACGTATAATCGAGAAAGGCAATCAAGGCCCGGAATATGCCTACATCATCCCTGCAAAACAGTATGACCGGCTCACTGTGGATAAATTGGTCGGTATTCTCATGCAAAACAACATCGATGTGCATCGCGCCAAAGCGGATTTCGAGACCGGTGAACGGACTTATCATGCGGGCGATTATATCATTTCCCTCGCTCAACCCAATGGAGCTCTGGTGAAATCGCTTCTTTCTGAGGCCCATTATCCGGACAATGCTATCACACGCCGCGCCGACGGCAGTATTCTTAGACCATACGATATGGCTAATTTTGTGCTTGCGGAACACATGGGTGTTCAGGTATTTCCCTCAAGCCAAAAAATAAATGTTGAGCTGGAACAGTTGACCGAACCACCCAAATCACCCGGTCGCGTTACCGGTTCAGGTAAAGCCGGCTGGCTGCTTTCCCATCAATTCAATGACGCATTTCTTGCCGTGAACGAAATTCTCGACAAAGGTGGCGAAGTGTACTGGCTGAAAGAAGCAATCGACAATGAATACGTTCATTTTGCGCCGGGAGCGATCTTGATTCCGGCAGGGCGTACTTCCGGCAATCAAATTTCTGCAATTGCAAAAAAAACCGGACTCGTTTTTCATGCTCTGTCGAAATTAACGAACGGTCCGGCATTTAAATTAAAAAAGCTTCGTTTGGGAATGTATCGGCGCTATAAGGGCGGTAATATGGATGAAGGCTGGACACGCTGTCTCTTCGACAAGTGGGATTTCCCTTACCAGAGCGTTGATGTCGATGCTATAAAAAATGGCGATTTGAAAAAGATAGATGTTTTTTTAATTCCGCACGACAGCACGACAACACTCATAAGTGATAAGAACGAAAAGAAATCCAAAGAAGCCGAGGAAGAAGAGTACCCTGAAGTTTTTTTGCCCCCTGAATACAAAAAAAATCTCGATGACGATTCAATCAAAGAGCTCAAGGCATTTATTCGACAGGGCGGAACATTGGTGCTCATGGGAGATGCCTCAGAATTTGCTATCGACAAGCTCAATGTTCCAGTCAGAAACGTTGTTAAAGATTTGCCGAGCACCGAATACTTTTGTCCAGGCTCAAATTTGTATGTCGAGATTGATATTACTCATCCACTGGCTTACGGCATGCCCCAAAAATGTCTGATTCTAAACTGGGGCAATCCGGTATTTTCAATCAATCCTTCGGTTCTAAACGAACAAATCGCCGCTCCGGTTATCTATCCTAAGAAAAACATACTAAAAAGCGGATGGCTGCTCGGTGAAAAAAATCTGTCCGGTAAAGCCGCAGCGCTGGACATCCAATATGGCAAAGGCAGGATAATCATGCTCGGCTTTCGCCCGCAGCATCGCACACAAACACACGGCACTTTTAAAATATTATTCAATGCCCTTTACTACGGTGCTGCCGAGGAAACCGTTCTTTAATTGTTCGATATGAATGACAGGAAAACAGAAAACAGAGGAATGAATTTGGTTGGCCTGCCGATTTCAGATGGATACGTGTAGCTTCCGAGGCAGATGAGTTTTGTTAGTGCAAACTGTACCCAAGACAAGAATAGCAACCTCGTATCTTCACTATCACCCTGATTTAGAATAACCCTTACCAAGTTACCTATCGAGGAGCTTAAAATCAAGAGATATTGTTTGGGTAAGGCAAGGGACAGATATACTATTGCCTGTTCATGACAAGATACTTCTTCAGAGTTACCTGCTCCAATAAATCTTCGTTATTCTTTGGCCCCTTGCTTACGCAAAAGTTCAACGATTTCTGTGTGGCCATTTTCCTTAGCCAGATCACTGGGCGTTTTACCGTCATTGGTCTTGGCTTCCGTATCCGCTCCATGCGCAACAAGCACGTTCACCATCTCCGATTTGCCAAGCAAAGCTGCACGGTGTAGCGGTGTCCACCCAGAGTTGTCTCGAGCGTTGAGGTCAGCCCCTTGGGCGAGTAAGAACTCAATGAAATCAGCGCTCGCGCTTGCACCTTTATAACGAGTGGGCGCCAAATGAAGGATTGTTTCACCGCCGTGGGTTCTGGCGTTGATGTCTGCGCCCATGGCAACAAGCTGCCGGACGGAGTCTCGCGAGGCATAGTAGTACGCGTAATGTAGGGGTGTGTAGCCGAGACCGCCTCTGGCATTGACATCAGCTCCATTGTCTACAAGTAGCTTGATCATGGGTGAGTTGTACCACGCTGCTTCGTGTAGCGGCGTCCAGCCCCAGCCTCTTGCGTTGGGATTTGCCCCGTTGCGAAGGAGCAGTCTGGCTATGTCCTCTCGGTGGTTATCAATTGCAGCGTGTAAGGCCGTCCATCTCGTTTCAGATTCCTTGTTTATATCTGCTCCTGCTTTGATAAGAAGTTCGGCCATGTCAGTACCCTTGCAGGTATATGGTACTTCCATCAAGGCCGTCCAGCCTCCTGCATTAACATCGGCACCTGCAGCAATAAGGCATGCTGCAATATCGGGGCGGTCAATGTCAACTGCTACAGTTAAAGGAGGCCAGTCTCCCACATTAACATTCGCTTTGTTCTTGATAAGCAACTCGACCATATCTTTTTGACCGGCCTGGGTCGCATTACGCAACGGCACTCCGTCGTTGACATTAACATCTGCACCTAACCCAATGAGACATTTTGCTGCGTCAATGTATCCACGTTCAGCGATGATAGGCAATAGTTTAGATACCTCGCTTCCAGCATCTATCCCTCTTGCAAGAAGCAGTTCAAGGGTCGCCACATGGTTGGCGACAGCCGCATAAGCCAAAGCAGTCCAACCTGCTTGCACCTGTTCTTTAGGTTCCGCCCCCTGGGAGAGTAGAAATTCGACTATAACCTTGCGACCTCCCGCGGCTGCTGCGTGCAAGGGAGCAAATCCCTCTTCATCTTTAGTGTTAACGGAAATTCCGCGGGCAATTGAGTTCCTCACTCCTGGGAAGTCGCCCATATAGGAGGCCATATATATATGTGACATATCTGCTCCCCTTTTGATTAATTGATTGGCAACCATGTAGTTTAAGGAACGCACGGCAAGATAAACAGGCGTATGGCCTTGCTTCGTCTTCATGTTTACGTTTGCGCCTTTGTCCAGGAGGATTGTAGCGATGTCTATGTGTCCATTAACAGCAGCGATATGTAAGGCCGTATGGCCTCTAAAGTCGCTGGCGTCAACATAGGCACCCTTGGCGATGAGACCCTCAACCACCTTCTTGTGTCCTACCCGGCTGGCGATATGCAGCGGTGTCTGTCCTTTAGCATTTGCCTGATTCACATTCACATCATAGGCAAGAATACTTTCTTTTTCGCGCGGTTTTGCATGCTCAATAGCCAGGTGCAGAACACTATTGCCATCCTTGTCTTTTGCGTTGAGATCTGCACCGAGTTTAATAAGTTCGTCAAGACTTACTCCTTTAGTACGTGCAGCCTTAACATGGGCAGGCGTGCGACCGTCGTTGTTTTTGGCATTTATGTCCGCACCTTTAGCAACCAATTCTGCGACGATAGACCAACCTCCAGGGGCGTTGACCCTTGCCCCATGGTGGAGCGGTGTTTCACCTGATGTGTCCGCTATATTGGGGTCAGCACCCAAGGCCAATAATTGTTGCAACACTCCTATACGATTATGTGTCATTGCTGCATAGAATAAAGGTGTACGCCCCTGTTTGTCCCTTGCGTCCAGGTCTGCCCCATGGGCAGCAAGCAGCAGTGTGATATCGAGACGACCCTTACGCACGGCAACGTGCAAGGCAGTCTGTCCCTGCTCGTCCTTTGCATTTATATCTGCGCCTTCTGCGAGAAGCAACTTGGCACGTTCAAGATCTCCATTAGCGACAGCCTGGTGAAGTGACTTAGTGGCTTTTTCCTCAGACTTGGCCGTGGCTTCCGCTCGTGCAGTCAGCACAAGCGAAGTTGGGACGGTTAAAAGACCCGCTAACAAAATGACTGTTGCAGTTATTAAACTTGGGCGTTTGTAGAATTTTTTTCCTGGTCTTAACATGGTTTTTATCCTTTCTTCAATATTTCTTACAGGCCCGGCTACAGCCAACGATGGAACCGGCCGGATTGATTCATATTTGACGGCGAGAGCCTCCACAATCGCTTCGCTATAATCCTCCGGCAAGGCGTGCAGAGAAACGATGGTCATCTCATCACAGCATTTCTCACGCTCGGTGCGTATCTTTCTGTTTGCCCACCAGACGAAGGGATGAAACCAGAAAACGACCTGGGCAAATATCTGCAATGTATGGACCATCGCATCGAAGCGGATAACATGAGAGAGCTCATGGCCCAGGAGGCTTGCCCAAGACTTTGAATCCTGAAAATTCAGTAAGTCAGCGGGAAGATAGATACTCCCTCGCACCAAACCCCAAACAAAAGGTTGATTCATTCCATTTATTAGCCAGACGTTTGGTATGTGCTTCACGCCATGAGCCGAAAAGAAGCTCTCTACATTATGTCTGAATTTTACTGGAAGTGCTTTGCGCTGGCTCTGAAGCCATATCTGGGTGCGCAGAGCATTCAGAAGATTGTAAAATAAGAGAGCCACTGCCCCCACGAGCCATCCTATCGCCAACCATATACGAATATTGTACGTGCTCTGTCCCTCGATGGTTTTGGGTGGCGGTGCCATTTGAGTCTGGACAGAAGTTGACATGGCCCGTTCAGTCACAATGTCTCGCTCTATTCTTGATGCATCAAAAGTTCTCCCGGCCATTGGGGAGCTTTCAACAAAAGCTGTTGGCTGTTCTTGAGGTAGGACTGCCAACGGGACCGAGTGCAGAGGCGGCACGAGACACTTAGCCAAAACAAGCAGCCAAATAAGATAGCGGACATGAGCGCTTCTGTTCCTCAAGAAAACTGACACAATCGCCACGACGACGGTCAGAACCGCTATCTGCCAGCTTTGCGCAAGCAAATAATCTGTGATTCGGCTCAACCACGATTCCATTGTCAAAACCTCCGCAACACAAACCTGTTTATTTCTTCTTTTTCTTCTTTATCAGCTCTCTTAACCTCTTGATGTCTTCTTCATCAAGCTTGCCATCCTCGGCCAGGAACTGGACAAGAGGCTTGGGGTCACCTCCAAAGAGCCTACCCAGGAAATCGCGAACAGTAGTCTTAATGACCTCCTGGGGCTTGACCAGGGCTGAGAAAACGTGGGCCCTGCCTTTAAGGTGGTGTTTTAGATACCCCTTCTGCTCAAGACGACATAGCAAGGTTTGAACGGTGTTGTAAGCGAGGCTCCTGTCGGGAGGCAACTGGTCACGGATCTGCTGTACGGTTGCTTCGTTGAGCTCCCAGACCAACCTCAGAATTTCCGTCTCGGTGGGGCTCATCGCCCGTAACTTTTTCTTTCCCATAACAATTCACTCCTACAATTGTCGTTGTAATAGAAGTAGAATATCCGACATTTGTAGGTGCGCCAAGAAAAAAATGGAAATTTTTCAAAAAATTCTTTTAGAACCCTTTTTTTCTCTCAAAAATGCGGAAAAAAGCACGAAAAAATATGGGGCTGTTCCAGGCAAGGCCTTCACCTTTACCCGAATCGTGGGGCCTGATTGACGATAGCGACCGGTCAAGCGACAATTATCAGTTACGCGGATGTGTTGCCAGAGGAACTGCGGTTTCTTTGGGCCGTTGATGTCAATCGGAGGAGCCAGCCACTCTCGTCCGACGGATTCCGGGTGTCCTGAAATGACTTGATGAAAAAAGGCAGCCTGTTATAATCCGGTTATGAAAAGACTATATTGGACAAGCCCTGAGCTTTTTGAAGCTGAAGTTGAAACCAAAGCAATCGACGACTGCAAGGTCACTATCGAACCGGTAATTTTCCATCCTGATGAAGGTGGCCAGCCCGCTGACGAAGGTGCGATAGGCCAAGCCAATGTTTGCAATGTTGAAATTATCAATGGCCGGATAGTTCACACACTTGACAGACCACTTACTGATGGTAAATACATTGCTCGTGTGGACAAGCAACGCAGGTTCTATACAGCAAGACAACATACTGCTCAGCACATCTTGTCAGGAATTGCTGAAAAACAATTCGGTCTTGGAACGACCGGCGTTCATATTGGCTTTGAGAGATGCACCGTTGATTTTGACAAGAGAATCGATTGGGAAAAAGTAAAAGAGCTTGAGCAGCAATCGATGGAAGCTGTTGCTCTCAATATTCCGGTTGAAACGGTGTTTAACGATACGGACGTTCGAATAAGGAGTGATTCCAAGGAAATAGAATCGGACGTAATCCGTGTAGTGAAGATTGGTGATTACGATAAATCAGCCTGCTGTGGGGCTCATCTTCGTTCAACCGGTCAAATCGGAATCATCAGAATATTTGATATTGAGAGCAAGAAAAAAGGAACGAGAATGTTTTTCCTTGCCGGAAGAAAGGCCCTTGAACACTCACAACTTGAGACATATATTTTGAGAGAGCTTAGAAAATCAGCCGGCTGCTCTACGTCCGAACTCCCTGAAATCTTCCAGAAAACATCGGACCATTCAAAAGAGCTGACCAAAGAAATAAATCGATTATGGTCTCGGATGCTGCCGGGTCTTGTAAAGTCGGCTAAAGCAGTCGAAGTCGAATCATCGAAAATCGGCATCCAGGTTACCGATATCCCCAGGCAATTGGTAACAAAACTCGCGGGTATGATTGCAGATGCAATTGACGGAGCGGGGATTGTTGTCAGTGATGTCAATATTGCAATAAGCTCCAACAGAATGAATGCCGACAAGCTCCTCAGGAAGATTCAAAATACCGTGGGAGGCAAAGGCGGAGGTTCGTCTAAGGCAGCCAATGGCAGGCTGAGCAGAACTGTAACAACTGACGAGATCATAACGATCCTTAAGCACGATTAAGAGAACAGCTCGTCTCTGTAATATTAACCAGATAGCATTGCCTTCTTGCAGGAATCGGGAAAAGTTAAGTTCCGACAGCCGCCCGGTATAGAGTCGGAGCAATATCAATATTGGTTACCATTCGCTGCGAAACCGTTCCTGCATATCTATATAAGCAAAATACTTGTCCGGGAGTTCAGTGACTGCTATAATTTGGCTCCGATTGATAATTTGTTCGATTGTGTGCTACGGACTTTTAAAGGAGAGTACTTTATGTCAGAGCCGTCTGTAAATTCAAAATCTGAACGCCGACCTCCGTGGTGGCGGTCGATTGGGCCGGCTCTCATTACGGCATGCGTAGTGTTCGGGCCGGGCAGTTTGTTAATCAGCTCCAACGTCGGAGCCAATCATGGATACGAATTACTATGGCTGCTTATCCTGACCGGCGTCCTGATGGGCACGTATATGACAATGGCCGCGCGAATCGGTGTCGTCGGTGGTGCCACACCCTGTACGCTGGTCGCCGGGCGTTTGGGTCGGCCGATTGCTGCTGTAATCGGAATCAATCTCTGCCTTATTTGCACGGCCTTCCAATTTTCCAACAACTTAGCTGTGGCCGCCGCTGCGGATGCCCTCGGCGTCGCCCGTCTCTTCGGAAACCCGGACGAAATGACCGAGCGCACCAGAAGTCTTATCAACAGCGGCGTCCTGCTGGTATTCAATGCGGCAATAATTGCTCTTGTCTTCACATTGAAACAGGTATATCGCACTCTGGAACGGATTATGAAGGTAATGGTGGCTGTGGTATTGATATGCTTTTTGGTCAATCTTTTTATCGTTCGACCTGATGTGCTTGCGATATTGAAGGGCTTAATCCCCCGACTGCCCGAAGGCCTTTTAACGGGAGATAAAACAGGCAGTATTTATAGTAGTTACCCTATGGTTCTTGTTGCTTCGCTGCTGGGTACGACCTTTTCCGTAGCTGCCGCATTATATCAGGGCAACCTTGTGCGGGAAAAAGGATGGACAATCAAGGACTACGACCGTGGGATTGGTGATGCCATCGCCGGGGTCGCCGTGCTAACCGGCGTCAGCGCAATTATTATGATGACCAGCGCTACGGTCCTCAGGGGTCAGCCGGCTAATGATATCAGCGTATTAGCTACACAACTACGGCCACTGCTTGGTACGACCACCCACGTACTCTTTTGTGTGGGACTGTTAGCGGTAGCTATGAACCCCTTTGTAATCAACGCAATGATTGGCGGCAGTATCTTGGCCGATGGTCTCGGCAAACCAGCCGGATTAAGCGACCGTTGGTCCCGGCTTTTTACGACAGTGGTTCTGCTGGTCGGAATGGCTATAGCGATGATTGTTCTGCACACACCCATTAAAAAGGTTGACGCAATTATCTTTGGCCAGGCCCTGACAGTCATCGGCAATCCGTTGATGGCTGTGACGATACTTTGGCTGGCAAACCGAAAGGACGTCATGGGCGACAGGCGTAATAAGCTGGTCCTGAATATCGTCGGCGGACTGGGCCTGCTGGTCGTCGTTTTTATCGCCATCCGGGTCTTGTTTCTTATATTGCTGAAATTAAGCTAATAAGTGATGCTTGATACTGGATGCTGGATGCTCGTTCGAGAATCGAGAAAACGAGTAACTTATGATAGATGTATCTGAATTAGACGAAGGTGCCTTGGAGGACATTCTCAGCGAACCTACCGATGCGACTAAAGAGATAGCTGCCGGTCTGAACGGTGATATCGTTGTTTTGGGCGCAGGTGGCAAGATGGGACCGACCTTGGCGATAATGCTCAGAAAGACCTCGGGCGGCAAAAATATTTACGCCGTCTCCCGATTCAGCGACAAGGCCGTCCGAAGCAGAATCGAGCGGGCGGGAATCAAAACCATCCAGGCTGACCTGCTTGATGAGTCACTTTATTCACAATTGCCCGACGTAGAAAATGTATTCTATTTGGCCGGCATGAAGTTCGGTGCCACCGGTAATCAGCCGTTGACATGGGCGCTGAACATCTTTCTGCCGGGTCTTGTGGCAAGACATTATAAGAACTCGCGCATTGTGGTTTTTTCCACCGGCAACGTTTATCCTTTGGTTGATGTCGATGGAGGCGGAGCATCCGAAAAAACTGCTCCCGAGCCGATAGGCGAATATGCCCAGTCTTGCCTCGGCAGAGAACGAATATTTGAATATTTCTCGCAGCTTCACAATACACCGATGACCGTAGTCAGACTCAATTACGCCAACGAACCTCGATATGGCATTATTGTTGACCTTACCAGCCGAATTCTAAATGGTGAACCTGTGGACCTGACTATGGGAGCGGTCAATCTGATATGGCAGCGGGATGCCAATGATTATATCATCCGCTCCATCAGTCTCGCAAAATCGCCGCCGACTATTCTTAATGTTACAGGGCCGGATACTGTGTTGGTTCGTCAACTCGCTGAGCAAATCGGCAAAGAGCTAAATAAAAAACCAAAATTCACATCCCGGGAAGCGCAAACAGCTCTGCTTTCAAATGCGTCTTTCTGTTTCAGTATGTTTGGCTATCCGCAGACGACGCTCGATGAGATGGTGTCAATAATCGTCAAATGGGTAGCATCAGGCAAAATGGTTCTGAACAAGCCGACCAAGTATGATATTCGTAACGGCAAATTCTAAGGTGAGCCTTTTATGCTGGATATATACATAATCGATTCGCTGCGTTCGGGTTGTGTGATTCCTGCCCATCCGCTGGCTCTGAAGTCGGATAGAAAACTCGACGAGCGTCGCCAAAAGGCGTTGACCCGCTATTATTTAGCTTGTGGCGCAGGTGGTTTGGCGGTAGGCGTCCACACGACCCAGTTTGCTATCCATGAACCGAAAATAGGTTTATACCAGCCGGTGCTGGAGCTGGCTATCGAGACAACTCGTACGTTTGCCGTGTCCGCAGATCCCGGTGAGCCGATAATGATTGCAGGCATAGTAGGTGACACCAGGCACGCTGTCAAAGAAGCCCGATTAGCCCGAAACCTCGGCTATCATCTTGGACTGCTTAGCCTCACGGCTCTAAAAGGCAAATCAATTGACGAGCTTGTGGGCCACGCCGGAGAAGTAGCCCAGATAATACCGGTTATGGGATTCTATCTGCAGGAGGTCATAAGCCAAATGGTGCTGCCGAGCGAGTTTTGGCAAAAGTTTGTTGAGATACCGGATGTCCTTGCTATAAAAATTTCGCCATTCAATAGATACCAAACGCTTGATGTGCTCGAAGCAGTTGCTCATTCCGGCAGAGCAGGCGAGGTCGCATTATATACGGGCAACGATGACAACATAATTTCCGATTTACTAACGCGGTATGAGTTTAACGTTAACGGTCATCCGGTTTCACTTCACATTGTCGGAGGATTGTTAGGCCAATGGGCTTGCTGGACCAGAAGGGCGGTTGAATATCTCACTCGTATTAAGAGCATTCGCGGGTCCAGCACTCCGGTCCCGCAGAAGATGTTGACGTTAGCTAATCAATTGACATTGGCCAATAAGGCGATTTTCGATGCCGACAATCATTTCGCCGGTTGCATTCCGGGTATATCTTACGTCTTGAAGCAACAGGGCCTTTTGAAAGAGCTGGGCACACTTAATCCTGACGAACAGCTCTCACCCGGACAAGCCGACAAGATAGATAGAATAAGACGCGATTATCCACATCTTACAGATGATGATTTTGTCAAAGACAATCTTCATAAGTGGCTGTCATCCTGAGTATGTCCAACGTACCGAAAAATATTTGCTGGCAGTTTATTGGTAGATAAAGTACTCTATTTTTTGTTTTTGGAGAGAAGCCTTCATGCTTCTTCTTATATTTTTGGGAGAGAGTAAAATGACTCAGCAAGCTAACAAAAATTGTAAAGTGGAAATTGGAAGTTCTAAACTATGCGGTCCAACTGTGACTGGACAAGCTGTTCGTGTTACATTATTGTTGCTGGTTATGTGTTTTCAATGCTTAGCTGCGGAGTGGTCGGTAATCGGCCCGAGTGGCGGCGACCAAATGCTTGCCGAGTATTTCCGTACTCAAACGGCAAAGCTCAGCGAACAATGCCTGACTGATATCAAAACACTCGAGGATTGGGAGAAAGAACGAGAAGTTTATCGAAAGCAACTGTTTGAGATGCTTGGGCTTGAGCCACTTCCTGAAAAGACCGACCTCAAACCTGTCATTACCGGCAAAGTCGAGCGCAAGCAGTTTACCGTTGAGAAGATTCATTATCAATCCAGACCCGGCCTTTACGTAACTGGTAATCTGTATATCCCAAAAGGTCTTGAGAAACCCGCACCGACTGTTCTGTACGTCTGCGGTCACTCCGCCGGCACGAAAAACGGTATCCGCTACGGTAACAAGGCTCCCTACCAGCACCACCCCGCCTGGTTCGCACGGCATGGTTATGTGTGCTTAGTCATTGATACGCTGCAACGAGGTGAGATTGAGGGCATCCATCACGGCACATACCGATACAAAATGTGGTGGTGGAATAGCCGAGGCTACACACCGGCCGGTGTCGAGGCATGGAACTGCATTCGCGCACTGGATTATCTCCAGACGCGCAAAGAAGTTGACAAGGACCGCATCGGAGTGACCGGTATATCCGGCGGCGGCGCGTACAGTTGGTGGCTTTCTGCAATCGATGACCGTATCAAAGTCTCTGTCCCGGTGGCCGGTATCACCGACCTTCAGAACCACGTTGTGGATGGCTGCGTCGAAGGCCACTGCGACTGTATGTATCTGGTCAATACCTATCGCTGGGACTATCCGCTCGTAGCGGCACTGGTGGCGCCGCGGCCTCTTTTGATTTCCAACAGCGACAAGGATACAATCTTCCCTTTGGACGGTGTCCTGCGCCTGCACGAAAAAGTGCGCCGTATCTACAGGCTTTATAGCGCCGAAAAGAACCTCGGCCTGCATATCACCGAAGGCCCCCACAAGGACACACAGCAGACCAGAGTGCATACTTTTAGCTGGTTCAATCGCTTCCTCAAAGGTGAAGACCCATTGATATATGAGCCGGCTGTGCCTTTTTTCCAATGGCCAGAGCTCAAGGTTTTCGACGAGCTTCCCGCCGACCGGATAAATATGGAGATACACGAATCGTTCGTGCCCAAAGCCCCGCAACCCTCCGTACCCCAATCAGCCGTCGAATGGGCAAGGCAGCGCAAAGCCTGGATGAAATCGCTTCGGGAAAAGTCGTTCCGTGGATGGCCGACACAGAAGCAGGTCGGCCCGCTCGATGTCAAGCGTATATTCTCCGTCAAACGGGACGGCGTCCATTTCAGTGCATTCGACTTTACTTCTCAGCCGCACGTTCGTCTGCGTTTATATCTGGCGCACCAGGCCGGACTCGATAAGCCTGAGACCGTTGTGCTGAACGTCCTGAACGAACAGGGATGGACCGAGTGGTTGGCTGCTATGCGCGTTGGCATTGCCGACGAGCTCAGCGACCAGGTGTTGCCTGAGCCGGATGAGAATGCTTTTAAACGCTATCAGGAAATGTTCAGGAATAACAATTGCGTAATGGCGTACCTTGCGCCACGTGGGATTGGACTGACTGCCTGGAATACCGACGAACGAAAGCGAACCCAAATTCGCCGGCGGTTTATGCTGCTTGGCCAGACAATTGACGGTATGCGAGTCTGGGACGTACGGCGGGCGGTTCAGACGCTGCGTACCCTCGATTCGACCAGATACGTACCGCTGGCCCTTCAGGGTAATGGCCAGATGGCAGGCATCGTGCTGTACGCCTCGCTGTTTGAGCCCGGCATTGCCAGGCTCGACCTGTGGCATCTACCCATTACACATCGCGAAGGACCGACTTTTCTGAACGTACTACGCTATCTGGACATACCGCAGACCGTAGCGATGGCGGCCGAGCGAAGTCAAATACGGCTCTATCAGGAAGACGACTCCGGATGGCGATTCCCACAGGCCGTCGCTGAGAAATTGGGCTGGCCCGATGATAGATTCCAGATGCACACAGTCTCTATCGAAAATCCTAATCCTTAGATTTTTCTGTTGTTCCCGCGAGATTTATCGGAACCAAGAAAGTGTCTAAAGTGAGCTAAATTGCCTGAATTGAGCTAAAGTAACAGCTAATCTGTCATTCTGAGCGAAGCGAAGAATCTCTTTTTCGTTAGCCAGAGCCTTCGGCTGCGCCTCAGGATGGCACTTACGTGCCACTTTAGGCACTCCAAACTTTAGTTCACTCAGGGATGCTCAATCTTTTATTTTTTGCTTAACTTGGCTAAAATTTATTCCGATACATTCTCCTGAAGAAAGGCTTCTGCAAAATAGAGGTTAGGCATACTTTGAAAAGAAAAAAATGTTTTGTAATTTGTTCTTTTCAAACAACAAATTATTGCCTATCAATCAGTTATCTGATTATTTAAGAAAATCAAAAACCTGATTTTCTTAAATAATATATGCCTAACCTCAATTTTGCATAACTTTAACTCAGAAAGAGCAAGAAATGGGAATTAAAAATCTATCGAAAGATGTTCTTCTCGTTGTACTGCCTTCTAAGGGACCGAAAATAGCAAATGAGCTTAAAGCCGTCAACGAAACTGTCAGTAAGAAGAAAGGTAACCAAGACGTCGTAATTGACTTTTCCGGTGTCGAGATAATAAATTCAGCGAATATCAGTAATCTGTTAATATTGCACAATTTGCTGCAGAACTCTGGACATCGGCTCATCTTATGCAATGTTGCCACCGTGACAAAATGCATTTTTGTGGTTGCCGGCCTTAACAAAGTCTTCGATTTTAGTGATGACCAGCCCGCTGCCTTAGCGGCTGTCCAGGACGCTGATTAACCGACAAGCCAGTCATCATTTCTCCTGCTGAGCAAACACCCGTGAAAATCAGTTTTGAGACAGGCGGCGGCCATGTGCAGTACCGCAACATTGTAATTATCCCAATACTCTCCAATTAAGCAAAGTTACAGAGGTTGAAGACAGGTGGTTAGCCGGTGTGGGCTCAGAAATTTTCCCGTATGTATTTGACGGCGTTGCTGAAGATTATCATTCCGTCGCCGGCCGGCTTTTCTTTTAGACGGGTCCAGTGCGGATGCTGTGTCGGCCTTACGAATCTTTCCGGGTGGGGCATAAGACCTAATATCCTGCCGGTGATGTCCGTCAGGCCGGCTATCGAGTCCACCGAGCCGTTAGGATTGACCGGGTAATCGCTTTCCTCGCCGTTCTTGTCAACATACTTAAACGCGACATTTCCCTCGGATTTTAGTTTATCCAACGTTGCTATGTCTCTGGTAACAACTTTGCCCTCAGCATGTGCAACCGGCAGGTAGATTTGTCTGCCCGGCTCGATGAAAATGCACTTATCCGTTTGCGGGGCCAGATACACCCATCTGTCCTCAAATATGCCGCTGTCGTTGTAGGTTATGGTAACTTCTTCATGATGTTTGGTTGAGTTATCACCCTGCAGAATGCCTGTCTTGACGAGTACCTGAAAGCCATTGCAGATTCCAAGCACTAATTTGCCGTCATCAATGAATTTCCGTATTGGCTCGTAAATGTGATGCCTGATTTGATTTGCCAGGATTTTACCTGCAGCCACATCATCGCCATAGCTAAAGCCACCGGGAAAAACAATTATTTGGAATTCGTCCAGCAGAGTTTTATCTTCGATTATCCTGTTTATGTGCATACGCTTTGCCTTTGCACCGGCCAATTCAAGCGCGTACTCGGTTTCCATATCGCAGTTTATCCCAGCCGCACGCAGAACTATCGCTTTAACTTCTACCATTTCTTACCTTTTCACTTTCCAGAAAACGGAAGACAGAAGACAGAAAACAGAAATCTGACTTCTGACCTCTGTGCCTAATACTTCCTACCAATCAAACGTTTTCTGCCAGGCTTGCTTTAATGAATTTATATCCGATTCTATAATTGTTTTGCCGTCTTCTGCTTTTACGATAAGTGTTTTTTCTTCTGTTACTTTCCCAATTTGGCCGAATGGTAAATTGAGCATCAATTTTGCAAACGCATTATAATTCTCCGGCTCGACTTCCATGATATAGCGGGAGTTCGATTCACTAAATAGCTGTGCATCTGTTCGCGAACAATCATCACTTTTTGGCAGACCCCGCAAATCCGCTTCTATTCCGAGCCCGCCGGCAAAGGCCATCTCTGCAAGTGCCACGGCCAAACCGCCCTCAGAGCAATCATGGCAACTGACTACAAGGCCTTGCGCTATTGCTGCAGAAATCTTTTTTGCAATTATAGGGGCCGTCTCGAGCTCTAACTTCGGCACGTTAGCCCCGACCTGTTCGTTAATTTTGTAGTAATGTGAGCCGCCCAATTCATTTTTCGTTTCGCCGACGATGAACAATAGATTAGAGGCCTTCTTGGCATCCATCGTTACGCACTTGTTGATGTCATCAACTATTGATATGGCGCTTATCAATAGTGTCGGTGGAATGGATATTTGTGTCCCATCTTCGCTTGCGAATTCATTATTCAGTGAATCCTTGCCGGAGATAAAAGGTGCATCGAACGCCATTGCTCCGTCGTAGCAGGCCTGTGCCGCCCGCACTAATGGGCCTAACGTTTCCGGCTTCGAGCAGTCACCCCAGCAGAAATTATCCAGCAGTGAAATCCTGTCGACCCGGCTGCCTACACATATCAAGTTCCTGATTGCCTCGTCTATTCCCGCCAGCGCCATCCAATAGGGGTCGATGTCACCGTAAAGCGGATTCATCCCGCAGCTAATAGCAAGGCCTTTATTCGAATTGAACTTTGGCTGTATCACCGCTGCATCATTAGGCCCATCATTATTTACGCCCGTCAGCGGTTTGACGACCGAGCCGCCCTGGACCTCATGGTCGTATTGACGGATTACCCATTCCTTGCCGGCGACGTTGTAAGACGAAAGTATTCGCACAAGCCCATCATTGTAATTATCTTTTTCAGGTATGCTCGGCTCGGTGAGCTGAGGACCTTTCCACACGGCTTTGCGCGAGTATTTTGGCATTCCATTATGCAAAAAGTCCATATCCATTTCGGCTACTTGTTGGCCGTTATATTTTAAGATTAATTTCTTATCGTCGGTGAATTTGCCTACTACCGTTGACTCGACGTTTTCATCGTCGAATAACCTTGTTATCGCTTCTAACTTTTCCGGCCTCACGGCCAAGACCATTCTTTCCTGTGCTTCACTAATCCAGATTTCTGTATGGCTAAGGCCAGCGTACTTTAACGGGGCCTTTTCCAGGTCAACTTCTACACCAAGCTCTTTGCCCATTTCTCCTATGGCGCTGCTTAATCCGCCGGTTCCGCAATCGGTGATGGCTTCATACAACCCGGCTTCGTTTGCCTGGACCAATACGTCTAACATTTTCTTTTCTGTTATTGGATTGCCGATTTGTACGGCGTGGGAAAAGATAGTCTCGTGTTCGTGTGTCGTTTGGCCGCTTGAAAACGTTGCCCTGTGTATCCCGTCTCTACCAATGCGGCCGCCGACCATAACGATGAGGTTTCCACTTTGCGGATTCTTGAAGCACTTATCTTTGTCCATCAGGCCGATGTTGCCGCAATAGACCAACGGATTAGCTAAGTATCTGTCGTCGAAGTAAATTGCACCGTTGACCGTAGGGATTCCCATTCTGTTGCCGTAATCGCGAACACCTGCCACAACGCCTTTCATAATCCTTTTTGGATGCAAGAGGTCTTTGGGAATGTCTTCGAGTTTTTTGTCCGGCTCACCGAAGCAAAATATATCTGTGTTGGCAATGGGTTTGGCACCCAGGCCGGTCCCCATTAGGTCACGAATTACACCGCCGATACCCGTAGCCGACCCGCCGTAAGGGTCAAGTGCCGAGGGGTGATTATGGGTTTCGACCTTGAAGCATATCGCTGAGTCCTCGTCGAATTCCACCATGCCTGCGTTATCAACAAAAACCGATATGCACCAGTCCTTGTCAAGCTGTTTGGTGGCTTTGAAAACGGTATCTTTTAGCAGGTTGTCAAAATGCACCTGTTCACCATCAATTAACATATCGACCGAGCTTTTGAGAGTTTTGTGCACGCAATGTTCGCTCCAGGTCTGGGCGATTGATTCCAGCTCAATATCGGTAGGCTCTCTGCCGAGCTCTTGATAATATTTCTGAATCGTCTGCATCTCGACAAGATTTAAAAACAAATCCATTTCTTTGCTCAGAGCGGTCAGCTCATCATCGTCAAGCTCGCGTATGGGCAGGTTTATGAGCTGCAATTCGTATGGTTTAAGATGTGGGCTTGGTGGCTCTACTTCGTTGCCAATAACACAATCTTCAATACAGTCGTTTGATAAGATTTTCTTTGCGATTGTATCGATTTGGCTTTGCTTAATCTCACCTAACAGAACATACTTTCGGGCGGTTCGAACATTGTCGGCTTTAACGCCCATATCGGCAGCCGCTGCCATTACCGACTCGGCCACAGGGTTGGTAACACCGCTTTTTAGATGGACCTCGATTAATGTTACCTTTGCCAGGCCCGCCGGTGCGCTGCTTCTACCTATATAATACTCTTCACAGACCGGGTCGGTCAGAAGCTCTTGCGCTATACGCTCGGCAATGTTCTTATCAAAATCCGCCTCTATAAGAAAAACCTTAGCCGACTGAACCGCCTGCGCCGCATTGATGCCCAGCTCTTTAATTTCTTCCAGTACACTCTTGCCGTGCACGTCTGAAAAGCCGGACCGATTAAAAACCTCAAATCGCCACTGCCTCACGATATTAATTCTTTCTTTTTAATTTTGTATTTTATCAATGCCGCCCGTTTCGTTCTTGCTTTGGCAAGCAATTTTTCAATTTCTCTTTTATTTTCTTTTTTCATTGCCTTTTTAATTTTTTCTAATTCGGCGATGATCTTATCAATGCCTCTTGTGGTGTTGTTTACGTTTGTCAACAGCACGTCGGCCCAGATATTAGCCGGTCCCGATGCTATTCTCGATGTATCCATAAATCCCTTGCCAGCAAATTTCAATTCTTCGCTGCTGCTGGCATTTATTAGTGCTGCCGCCGTTACGTGTGGCACATGGCTTACATTTGCAAAGATTCTGTCGTGCTCTGTCGGCGTCATTAACTTCACATAGCACCCAAGTTTCGACCAGAATTTTTTAAGGGTTTGCACCGCCTGCCGATTAGTCTTTTTCGTCGCTGTCAAAATGCACATTGCCCCGTCGAACAAATCATCTCTGGCAAATTCCACGCCCCTTTGTTCTGAGCCGGCAATAGGATGCGAACCGACATAGTGGACTCTCTTCGGCAGCTTCTTAGCCGCCCAGCGGTGGGGCAGGACTTTTGTTGAACCGACATCAGTGACAATACAGCCGCTCGGTAGCGCATCGGCTATTTCGCTGAATGTTTTCTCAAATGTTACTATAGGCGTGGCCAGGATGACAAGGTCTGCCTCAGATACACTTGAATTTAAGCAATCGACGACTTCTGTTGCCACTGCCAATCTTCTGGCTTTGGCGCGAGTTAAGGGCCGATGCGTGTAACCTACGACTTTTATTCGGGTAAAAGAGCGTAAAACAGCTAACGAAATCGAGCCGCCTAAAAGCCCCAATCCCATAACAGTTATTTGTCTTAAGTCCTTCATAATAAAGACCTTACGAAAATACAGTTCAGAATAGAATCCGTTAAAAAGTACTGTACAGCCCCTCAAATGTCAATTTTTTTCTTTTATTTGTCCTATTAAAATGCTAACATTTTGAATTTAAAAGAATGCCTGTTGTTTGTAGGCAATTTTTTGTAAACTTTCTTGTTGTGTGCTTATGGCAGAGCGAGATACTATAATAGATAAAATGCCGAATAATAACAACACTCTCAGCAAAGGCGGGCATCTCGATTTTGAAGAGAAGATAGCTGACATTGACAGCCAGATGAATGAGCTGCGCAGGCTCAGCTCAATCAAAGGCATTGATTATTCTACCGAGATTCGGCGGCTCCAGCGGCAGCAGGTTGCTGAGCTGAAGCGAATCTATTCGAATCTGACCGCCTGGCAAACCGTTCAGGTGGCACGTCATCCGAGCAGACCTCTTCTTTCTGACTATCTTAACCTTATGGTAAAGGATTTTCGCGAATTGCACGGTGACAGATGCTTCGGCGACGACCGCGCAATCGTAACGGGTCTTGGCCAGATCGGAAGGGAAAAGGTATTGGTCGTCGGCCAAAATAAAGGCAAAAATACAAAGCAAAAGGTCGCTTGTAATTTCGGATGCCCAAATCCTGAGGGCTATCGCAAGGCCCTGACCAAGATGAAATTTGCTGAAAAGTTTGGCATTCCCGTCGTTACGCTCATTGACACTCCGGGCGCCTATCCCGGCATTGGCGCTGAAGAACGAGGCCAGGCCCAGGCAATAGCCGTCAATCTTATAGAAATGTCACGCTTGAGGGTGCCGATAATTTGTATTGTCATTGGAGAAGGTGGTTCCGGGGGCGCTCTTGGAATAGGCGTGGGAGACAGGCTGGCAATACTTGAATTCGCATATTATTCGGTTATATCACCTGAGGGCTGTGCCGCAATCCTGTGGCGCGACGGCTCCGAGGCACCCAAAGCTGCCGAGGCACTTAAGTTGACGAGTAAGGATTTGTATAAGCTTGAACTGGTTGACGCAGTGATTTCTGAACCGCTCGGCGGTGCTCATCGTAATCTTCACGATACCGTTTATAATGTCGAGAAATATATTGTAAAAACATTGCGGGACCTCAAACGCACAAAGCTCGAAAATCTACTCGACAACAGATACAACAAGTTGCGTTCGATAGGCGTCAGTCCCGCAGAGAAATTGCGCCGCAAAACCCAGGCAGGCAAAGAAAGAGTGAAGGAAGCCTTGGAATCCATCCCGACCAAACGAAAACGAATCCCCGCCAAGGTCTGAATCCTGCTTCCGCGGGGACAAGTTTACACCTACGAGGGACCCCGCCTTGCGGGAACTCAAAGCAGGTGTTGCAGATTTGGACGTAAAATATCTTCGCAATTATAGTCCTCGAATGGACTTCAATATTTATGGGTTTCAGCGTTATGCAAAATTGAGGTTAGGCATATATTATTTGAGAAAATCAGGTTTTTTGATTTTCTTAAATAATCAAGTAGATGCTTGTTGCACAATAATTTATGTTTGAAAAGAAAAAATTAAAAGGCTATTTTTTCTTTTCAAAGTATGCCTAACCTCGATTTTGCAGAAGACTTTTTATAAGCTTTTGGAAGGAGAGCAATTATGGCAAATGAACAACACAGTTCAAAAAAAGAAAAATCTTGCCAAACACCAGAGAAAGACAAAAACTTATTAACACGAAGAAATTTCATCACAGCCGCAGCCGGAATCGGCGCGATGGGCGTTTTAACAAAGGGCGCAAAGAAGACAAAAGAGGATGAATCAAAGATGCCCGTATGGACGGGAGACTTAAAAAGCTCCACAAAAAAGACTCCCCGGATTCCCACCACATCAAAACCTAACGGCCTTAATATGATTGTAATAATTGCAGATACATTTCGTGCGGACCATCTTGGCTGTTATGGCAGTACCCGTGTAAAGACGCCTTATCTTGACAAGCTGGCAAAAGAAGGTGTGTTTTTTGCAGACGTCACTGCCGAGGGACTGCCCACCATTCCTTGCAGAAGGGTTTATCACACAGGCAAGAGCGTCCTTCCCGAGGCGAAGTGGGAGCCCCTTGCCGATAGTGATATTACTTTTGCCGAAGTTCTGCAAAAGCACGGCGTAACAACTGGTTTTATTGTTGATACCTATCATTATTTCAAGCCCGATTATAATTTTCATCGCGGATTTGATTCCTGGCACTGGGTTCGGGGGCAGGAGACCGACAGATGGAAAAGCGGTCCGAAAGAAAGGTTTGACCCGAAGAAGCATATGCCCGCCCATTTGTGGAACCAGAGCTATGACGCAAATATGCGTCAGTACCTTATGAATACACAAGGCAGAAAAAGCCAGGAAGATTACTTTTGTGCCCGGTCCTGCAGTTCGGCTATGGATTGGCTCGAACAAAATGCCAGCGGTAATCCCTTTATGCTCTGGATAGATATGTTTGACCCTCATGAGCCGTGGGATGCACCTGAGCGATTTCAGAAAATGTATCGTGATGAATATCCTTATGAAAGATATTTGTTTGGATATGGGGTCAGGAACGCTGATATTCGCCCGGATGATTTACCTGTTATCAGAGACCTTTATGCAGCAGAAGTTACGTTCAGTGATTATTGTATCGGTCGTCTTTTGAAACGGGTCGAAGAGCTGGGCTTGATGAACGATACAATTATCGTATTTTCGACCGACCACGGTACTCATCTCGGCGAGGAAGGTTGTGTACAGAAAACCCCCGGTCTTCTTAATGCCTGTGTTACTCGTATTCCGTTAATTATAAAACATCTCAATAAGAATTTTGCCGGCAAACGCCTTGACGGACTTGTCAGTGCTGTCGATTTTATGCCCACATTTCTTGCACTGCTTGGAATTGACGATTATAAAAATATGGACGGGCAAAATATGTGGAAGCTGGTAACAGGGCAGACTCCCTCACTCCACGAAAATGTTTACACGGTCTTTAACAGATTCGGCGCGATTCATAATCTGGATTGGCATTATTTCCAGAACGTTACAGGTAAAAACCTTGGCAAAGGGCCCTGCCTTTATGACTTAAAAACAGACCCGGGCCAGACCAGGAATGTTATTAAAAAATTTCCGAAAGTAGCAAAAGATTTAAGAAACAAATTGCAGAATCATCTCAAGTTCAAAATACCCCCTTTGAAGTTGTAACTAAAGCCTGTGGCGGATTTTCACGGCACCATATAAGGACCGAATCGGTCAATTTGAGTTACTATTTTTAACTCTGATGGCGAAAAAGGCTTGAAGCGGTTTGATTTCATAAAAATATAGGGCAGGCCTCCTTGCCCACCCTAATTAACAGACCTTCAAACGGATGCGAAATATCCGGTTAAATATCTTCGCTAACTATCCTGCGTATCTGCTAAGCCTATCCTCCAGAACATGTATTACGTTCATTGTAATACAAAAATCTACTCGCTATAAGCTATTCGCTGTGCGTTTGCCGTTTGTGACTTCTCTTGGATTTTTCCCTTCTTCGATGGCTTTTATTTTTCTTACTCTTCTTTCGTGTCTTCCACCGCTGAATTCGGTATTGAGCCACACTTCCACCATTTTTCGCAATAATACTTCTCCGACCTGGTCTCCCGACAAACAGAGGACATTTGCATCGTTATGGTCGCGTGAAATCTGAGCACTCAATTCATCATGGCACAGTGCAGCTCTGATTCCATTTATCTTGTTAGCCGCTATGCTCATTCCAATACCGGTTGAGCAGATTAAAATGGCTCTGTCGGCCTGTTTTTTCGACACCGCCATTGCTACTAAATAAGCTGGGTCGGGGTAATCAACCGGAGTGCTGTCGTTGGTGCCCAAATCAATACACTCATGGCCCAGTTCGGCGAGTATGGCCTTGATTTGCTGTTTTGCTTCGAAACCACGATGGTCGCTTCCAACTGCTATTTTCATATCACAAGCTCACTAATCTTTTTCTTCACGGCTGCTTCTATAATATCAGCACAACTATCGAAAAACTCCTGGGGGTGACCTATCGGGTCAGCAATATCTGTATCTCCTGCTAATAGAAAACATTTAATCGCAGCCTCATGACTGAGAGCAATAATTTTCTCCTGATGCATTCGCTCCATTGCGAAAATTAAGTCACTCTCTTCGATAAGCTCTTTGGACAATCCTTGGTTCCTGTGAGCTATTATGTCTATTCCCTTAGCTGCACAAGCTGCTATCGCTTCGGCGCTTGCTGGAACACCAGCCACATCCATCACGCCAGCGGAACATGCTTTATAACCTATTTTGTTTAGCCGGTCAACGTCGCATTGCAATTTTTCTGCCAAATATTTTCGAAATATTCCTTCGGCCATTGGGCTTCGGCACGTGTTGCCGGTACAAACGAATAAAAACATAAGCGCTGACATTGCATCCAGCTCTGCTTTAGAATATACGCCGGGCCTTAAAATCTCTATGCCCATTTTACCTATTTTAACAACGGTACTGCTTTTTTTGTATTTACAAGGTCCAGCATCGAGCAGCATCTCGATTCGACCCGAAAACTGAGCAAGAACCTGGTCGGCATCGACCGCCGGCGACTGACCCGCTATGTTTGCGCTTGGAGCTACCACAGGACTGTTCGTTGACTGCAGCAAAATTGTAGCTATCGGGTCGTCCGGACAACGAATGCCTATGGAATTATTTTTATACAGACTTTTAAAAAACTCTCTTTCGAGGTTCTTTTTCTGTTTGTCAATATCCTTCTTGTCTAATTCAAAGACTATGGTCAAAGGTCCTGGCCAGGCGTTCCTGATTAATTTTTCGGCCTTTAATCCGATGGTCGGTACATATTTCTTGACATCGTTTTTTTGACCGATATGTAATGTGTAGTATTTGGTGGGGTCTCTGCCTTTAATATTGTTAAGCCTTGCTAACGAATCGGTTTTGACTCGGCAGGCAATCCCATAGACGGTTTCGGTCGGGAACGCCACCAGTCCACCGTCATCGACGAGAGATGCGGCCTCCTTGATTTTCGCCGAATCAACGTTTGTAGCATCAAGTTTTACAACCTTTGTCTGCATTGGTGCCATAAAATACACCACCAGAGGTCGAATGGCAAGATTTTCTACCCCCAACGCGCCGATATCCCCACAACAATAATAAATTATCAATTTAAACGGGGCCAACCGCGTAATTTTAATTGCCATTTAAATCCCAGCTTACGGTGCCGGTCGGTACAGGCGAATATCATCAAAGTACACTGTACCTGAACCACCGGGCTGTGGATTCTTCTTGTCGCCGAAACCAATGGCAATAGTATTTACATTAGCCAGGTTCACGCCCTGGTCTGCAAACTCCTGCAGGTCGATGTTCCATTGGGTCCAGGTGTCTATCAACGCTGCATTTGGATTATCATGAGTAACTACCGCATCGCCATTAAGAGCCACATACAATGGCTCAGCATCATTAGACGCAACACCTTGGAACCAAATCGATAGCACTCCAACACCTTCTTCAGTCCAGTCTCGTGGATAACTCAACGTCATCTGCACGTCTGAATACCTGAGCTTGCCCTGCTGGTTGTTGTCGTAGTAAAAAGGCATAGACTTACCGCCTCCGTGAACGATAGTCTCCTCCATATAAGAACCAGTTGTTTCGTCGCCGACTATCGAGCCGGTTCCATTACCGGGATGGGCCGGTAAAGTAGGATGCGAGGCATAGCCAAGCCCGTCTATCCATGCCCACCATATCTCATTGTTGCCAGCGTCATAGTCCTCAAAGTCGTCTATCACAATAAAGTCAGCTACGGTAAAGCTCCATACATTGCCCTTGCTGATAGTCGCATCAGTATTATACTCATCGATTCGCCAATAGTAAGGTCCGCCGCCCCATTCAACGCCTTCTGGTGGATTATAGATTGTAGCACCCTGACGGCCTCGATATATACCAGTCGTATCGGATACATCGGCGTTACTCACAGCTTCTTTATCAGTACCGAAATATACATCATGCTCAGCCGCCTCATCTCCCTGAGCCCAACTCAGAGGCGTTGCCTCTCTGATGTTCGGTGTTGAGCCATTATTCGGGTTCGGGATCCCGGCAAGTAATGGGTCAGTTCGCATAGTCTCCTTAATCTCATCTTGTGTCAGCGCCTTGCTGTAAAGACGGACGTCGTCCATGATGCCATTAAAATTGTTCGAGCCAGTGTTGAAAGGTTCACAACCAATGTAGAAAGTCCCTGGTGAAGCACCGAGTTCCTCTGTTGTAACTAATTGTCTATCCAAGTTTCCATTAACATATGTCCTGATGTAGCCATCCCTTTGAGAATAGACACCAGCAACGTGATACCAAACATCCACCTCGATCAATGTTCCGCCTGCAACACTTCTGTTGAGGACGGCCGAGTTATCGGCAGTGCGAATTTCAAATTCAATCTTGTCGTTGTATACGCTCATCTTGTAGCCACCGTTGGCATCGTCCTGGTTGCCTCCAACCTTGTGATCAATACCCACATCACCAACTTTGATCCACGCCGTGATCGAGACTGCGCCTGAAATCTCAAGACTGGGATTGTCCCCGCAATCGAGAAAATCACCATATCCATCGAACTCCAGGGCATATCCGTCATACCCAGCTACCCACTGTGGATCGCCGACAAAGTTGCCGTGATTGCCGTGGCCTGAATTATCAAGAGCAGTAGTGCCATAACCCTCATCAAGTTTCCACCAGCCGATAAGGCTGGGGTGGGTAATGGAGATAACGGGTAGTGTTTTGAAGCTCCAGATATCGCCTTTGTGCGTAACGATGCCGTCAAACTCATCGACCCGCCAGTAATAAATTTTATCCAATTCAAGTGTGCCGGGAGTATAGCTTGTATTCCCCTGAGGAATGCCCACAACGCCATCGTTCACATCGTCAAAATTATCACCGAAATATACGGTGTGCAGTTTTGCACTAACGCCTGGCGTCCAGCTTAAGTCATCATTCGGGTCTATAAATTTAGCACCATCAACCGGGGTGGGCTCATAAGCGATTTTTGGTGGAATCGTGAAGCTCCAGACGGCCCCTTTGTGTGTCGTACTACCGTCGGCCTCAACCTCATCGATGCGCCAGTAATAAGTCGTGCCCGGAACAAGGCCATTTGGGAAAGGAAATCCGGGAAAGCCTGCAACAAAAAACTCTGAGGTCTTATTGCCCTGGAATGCACTTTCGGCGCCGGCGTTCACATCGTCAAAATTATCACCGAGGTACACATTGTGCGAGGCTGCGGTATCTCCCGGCGACCAGCTAAGGTTCACCCACGTATCCTCATATAGGGCACCATCCTCTGGTGAGGGGCCCAAGGCATACGGCCATCCTTCACCACCTTCCATAGCCCCCAGAATCTCGCCCTCCGTCAGAGCGTGGTTATAGATACGAATGTCATCCATGACTCCGTTAAAATTGTATGAGCCGGTCGTGAAGGGTTCACAACCAATCTTAAAAGACCCAGGTGAGGCTCCAAGCGCATCGTTTGTACTCATCTCTCTATCCAGCACTCCATTAACGTATGTCCTGATGTAGCCATCCGCGAGAGAATAGACACCAGTGACATGATACCAGACACCCACCTCGATTACTGTTCCGCCTGCAACACTTCTGTTGAGGACGGCGGAGTTACCGGCAGTGCGAATTTCAAATTCAATCTTGTCGTTGTATACGCTCATTTTGTAGCCACCATTGGCTCCGTCCTGATTTCCTCCAATCTTGTGATCAAGACCCTGGGCGCCAACTTTGATCCACGCCGAGACTGTAACTGCACCTGAAATTTGCAAACTCGGATCTTCTCCGCAATCGAGCCAATCACCGGATCCATCAAATTCCAGGGCATAGCCGAAATACCCAGGCACCCACTGTGGGTCGCCGTTGAAGGTGCCATCGTTGCCGTTGCCGCTTATATCATGTGCTACGGTCCCGGAGCCCTCATCAAACCTCCAGTGAGCCACCAATTCAGCTGAGGCATTACCCGCTATGCTCAGCATCAAAACAAAAGAAATTAAATAAATCAATTTTTTAGACATAATAATCTTCTTTCAAGAAAGTTAAAATAACCATGCTTTGGCCACACAACAAAACACCTCTTGTTTTCGATAAGCATCAAGAAGACGCTTCTGCGAGATTTGCAAATAGAAATCCGGAAATATCATGTGACTTATTATTACCTCCACCCATCAAAAGGCCTGTATATAGTTGTTATATGAAATGTAAAAAAACTCACTTGCAAAGCACGAAGTGGTTAAAACTCTGTGCCTTGCCTAATAACTACTCCTCTATCGAAAAACTAAAAGAATTGTGCCTACCCGTCTTGGCTTGGTCCCGCTCCGACTCGCTCGGCCTTGACGGGCCAAGCCGAGACATGCTGGACGACCTATGACTCACAGTTGCTCAACTGTACAGGCACAAGCTTCACTAATGTTATCTATACCAAATTATCTACCTTCCCGTCAATGAAAAAGCTGATTCTTATAGGCATTTCTTGCTCCCATTTTTTGAGAATTATTTTATGGCTCCCAACACATCTTCTTTGCGTCTGGAACCAACAAGATGGGGCCCTCTCAAACCCATTACCCATTATAAGCCGAGGAGATAGAGCGCGGCGAATTATTGACCTTAATGCCTATAGAAATAAAAGGGCCTGTACCGAATTGGTATAAGCCCCGAATTTATGCTCATTCATTCAACTATTGTCTGTCACCGCAAACGATCAATCGCCACTTATAGCTACCAATGCTTCTGTTTATGGAGCCGGCCGATACAGCCGAATATCATCAAAGTACATCTTACCTGAACCACCAGCCTGCGGATTGTTCTTATTGCCTAATCCGAGGGCAATAGTATCGACATTGGCAAGGTCCACGCCCTGATCTGCAAATGCCTGAAGGTCGATAGTCCATTGGGTCCAGGTGGTTATCCGTGCTGCATCAGGATTATCATTAGTAACGAACGCATTGCCGTTGAGAGCAACATACAACGTCTCAGCGGCATTATCCGAAATGCCCCGGAACCAAATCGATAAAGTGCTAACACCATTCTCGGTCCAGTCACGCGGATAAGTCAGCGTCATCTCCACCTCTGAATACATTAAAACGCTGTTGTCGTAGAATACAGGCATCGATTTGTTGCCTCCGTGAACGATAGTCTCCTCCATATAAGAAGCAGTGCTTTCGTCACCTACCGCAGAGCCGGTTCCGTTACCGGGATAAGCCGGTTCATTATCATGCGCGGCGTAACCAAGCCCATCTTTCCACGACCACCATATCTCGTTGTTGCCAATGTCGTAGTCCTCAAAATCGTCCACGACAAGGAAATTGGCCGTTGTAAAGCTCCAGACAAGTCCTACCCACGGACTGTTGGGATTGGTGTTATTGACCTCATCAATACGCCAATAGTAGGTGGCATCCCACAGGAGTTTTCCGGGGTCATAGCTCTCAGAACCAAGGTCCCTGGTGCCTTTATACTCGGGCGAACCGGCATCGGCATTGCGCACAGCCTCTTTATCTGTGCCCACATAGACCTGATGCGAAGCAGCATGGTCTCCGGGTAACCAATTGAGAATCTGCGTCTGCTTTACATCCACAGCGCCATTAGAAGGATTCAGGCTCCCGACGGCGCCCGGGGTCGTAAAGCCCCAGACATCGCCTTTATATGTCTCGACGGCATCAAACTCATCGACTCGCCAGCAGTAAACCTTCTCTAATTCAAGGGTGCCGGGGGTATAGGTTGTAGCTCCCTGAGGAAGACCACCGGTTGCGTTGTTCACTTCGTCAAAATTGTCGCCAAAGTAAATGGTGTGCAATTTTGCCCCAAAACCTCCCGTCCAGCTAAGTTCCACATCCGGATCTATATACTCGGCACCATCAGCCGGGATTGGGTAATAGGCGGTCCTGGGTGGAACCATAAAGCTCCAGACAGGACCTTTCCACGGACTATTCGGCTCAGTGTCATTGACCTCATCGATTCGCCAGTAGTAGGTCGTGCCCGGAACAAGACCATCCGGAAAAGGAAATCCCGGAAAGCCGACAACAAAAAATGTCGAGGTCTGGTTACCCTGATATGTCTCGGCGGTGCCGGCGTTCACAGCGTTAAAGTTATCACTGAAGTACACATCGTGTGAGACCGCTTTATCCCCCGTGTACCAGCCAAGATTCGCCCACGTTTCGGCGTGTAGGGCACCATCAGCCGGAGCGGGGCCAAAGGCAAGTGGTGAGCCTATACCTTGCATAAGTTTTTTAACCTCGGCCTGCGATAGTGCACGCCTGAACAATAGGAAATCGTCCATAAGTCCCGTGAAAGGTCTTGCGTTATCAATATTGTATCCCACACGGGCACCACTGCCCCAATCTCCGGCAATATCCGGAGGGTTTGATATGTTTTCCTCTTGGACCACTTCCCCATTGATATAGAGGATTGCCTTGCCGGCCGCTTTGTCGTATGTGCCTGCAAAATGTAGCCATTCGTCCCACGTTACCGTACCTGCACGTATGTCGAAGATTGTTGACCCGCCGTAAGAGCGGAGCAGCCATCTAAAATTGCCTTCACTGCGGAGCTCAGGATGGATAATCCACGTCGCGTCAGATGCTCTGGCATTGAATATGGCATGATGGTCGCCCGTATTCGTACATTTTACCCAGGCGGCGACCGTTATGCCGGTTGTCGGAACTTCTTCGACAGGGAAATTCTCACCGTCCAAATCGAAGTAACTACCGGTCGTGAATTTGGCAGCTCCTGCGTACTTGCCGGCAGGCTCTGCTGTAATGTCGCCGTTGACGACGCCGTCATGGCCGTTGCCGGATTGGTCCGTGACAATATCACTAACACTGTCAAAGGAATAGTATATGACCAGAGCCGAATCGTCGATAAAAGAGGCCAAGGCAGTGCTATTCAGAGTCGCCAGCGAAACCAAAGAAAATAAATAAATCATTTTTTTAGACATAATAGTCCTCCTTCAAAAAGAATTAAAATCATTACAAATTACGCTTTGGCCACACACCAAAACACTCGTTGTCTTCAAAATATGAATTGTTAATCGAAATGGACAAAACTTAATCACGAAGCAAAAAGTTTCTACTATAACTCCTCCTCTCTTCGGAAAGACTACAAATGTCCAACACTTCGGAGGATTAAAATCCTCAAATACCCGACTCTATGGGCAAACAATCTACCTTATTTGTACCAAATCAACCCAATTCCCGTCAAGTAAAATCTATCAAATTATGCCTACCTTTTCAACTCCGCTTTGCCATTTTATACCCATTCAGTCCTTCGGCTCCGCTCAAGATGAAGAAAAGGATTAGAGGATTAGGTTATCAGGTGAACAGGAGATCAGGGTGCAGCGCCGTAAGGCGTCCTGTGGAGATACAAGTAATCAAGATATCAGGTAAAAGACAGAGGACGGAAGACGGAAGGCGGAATAACCACACACCACCCTATTTTAAGGGCCATGAGCTTAATGCTTGTAGCCCTTATTTTATGTGGTGCAAATGCTCGGAACATAAAAAAAGACTGATGACTCCTCTCAGCCATCAGTCTCTACTCTTCCATTGCCCCGTGTATGGGATACCCAAAGCCTCTCCGCAACTTTGTTTAATAACGCTAAAAGAATTTCTTATAATCTATTGAAATGCGATACCTACACCAATTTCAGCACTTTCGAGCAGATTCTTGCGGTCCACCCTGACAACTTTGCCGGTTTTGATACGTGCAAATTGTCCTTTTTCCTTTGCCAAGGCCTCTGTTCGAGGAAAATTGAGCTCTACAATATGGCCTGGCCTGATTGGAGCCGTTACCGGAAGGGTAATAAAGACGCCCGTTTTGCTGATATTACAGCTTCGACCGTTAAAAAACCTGTTGGCTTCCGGTATCCAAACACTAACAGGCCAGGAAACAGTATTCCTGCTATCCTTACGCTGGTCAACTAAAGTCTCCATAGTTTCAACCTCCCTTAAATCAATATTCCTTCAATGATAACTTTTATCGGCAATGTTAAATTGGATAGATTAGCAGATTTAGGCAAAATAATAAGTTTTCTCTAAAAACTTTTTTTGACGCTGCATATTGTTGTGGTTTGCGGTTTTTATCGGAAGTATTTTGTATGTTTATGGTCAAGCTTTTGGGAAGTTCTCCGTATAAATTCAATCAAATTTCAATTTGTCTTGTCAAAATCAATAATTTTCACACCTTTGCGCCATCTTCACAAAAAGAAAAATAGTTCTTGACAGGAAGATAGCCAATCTGGTATAAAAAGTTGATAAGGCTTAGGTCCGTATAAGTGGGCATGGGCAGTTTCTGGTACACGGGCAAGCGGTATCTTTGAAGTGTTTCAGCTAAGGAGGAGTTATTATGCAAGACACAGAGTTAGTTGTAACAGCGGCTTTGTGCTTCGCAAGTGGAGATTTTCACATTTCGACTGACAATTCATATCCCGCCTCTGCGGGAACGAGAGTTTTGGTGTGTGGCCAAAGCATAATTCATAATTATTTAAACTTTCTTTAAGGAGGACTATTATGTCTAAAAAATTGATTAATTTGGTTTCTTTTGTTTTGATGTTAGGCCTGATTCTGACAAGCGTAGCCGGCGCTGCCGACCCTGACCTTATCGGGTGGTGGCCCTTGAATGAAGGCTCCGGGGATATTGCTATAGATTTGTCCGGCTCCGGCAATGATGGGACCATCAACAACGCCGACAGCGGCGGTCTGGGCGCAGGCGGTTCGGTCTGGGTCAATGACCCGGAGCATGGCATGGTTATTAGCTTCAATGGAGACGACAGCAGCGGCGCAGTTGTTGTCACCGACCTGATTATTCCAGCGATGACCATGGACAACGATTTTACCTGGGCATTCTGGACTTGGCAGCACCCCGATCAAGCTATTAACAATGATACGATCTTAGGCAATCGCTACGGGGGCACTACATCGCCACTTCAGTTCATCAAGTTCACACCGACGAGGTTTGAGTTCTACAATGACGATGGTAGTTACTCAGAGGGTATTAATTACACGGCCGTCCCAGGTGGCGTATGGGTCCATCACGTGATCGTCAAGGATGGAACAAGTTTGACTTATTATCGCAATGGTGAGGAGTCGGGAACCAACACTATCACGAAGACTATCGATGAGAATCCCTTCTACATGGGTGCCGACGCCACAGCGGAGCATTGGCAAGGCTACATGAGTGACGTGCGCCTCTACACAAAGGCGCTAACACAGAACGAGGTTCTGGGCGCTATGGAAGGAACAGGTGAGGTATGGCCATACGCCTCGTCGGCGAAACCGGCTGATGGTGCCTTGCATGCCGATACTTGGGTAAACATTTCCTGGAGGCCGGGAGGTCGTGCGGTCTCACACGATGTTTACTTAGGCGAGAATTTTGACAATGTGAACGACGGTGCCGGTGACACTTTCCGGGGCAACCAGGCCGATACGTTTTTTGTAGCCGGCTTTCCCGGATTTCCTTATCCGGATGGCCTTGTTCCGGGAACGACTTACTACTGGCGAATCGATGAGGTCAATGACACCGAGCCGAACAGTCCCTGGAAAGGCGATGTCTGGAGCTTTAGTATTCCTCCCAAGACCGCCTACTTCCCGGACCCGGCTGATGGTGCAGAGTTTGTAGATACGGGTGTGCAGCTTAAATGGACGGGAGGTTTCGGTGCGAAATTACACACCGTATTTTTCGGTGATAATTTTGACGATGTGAGCAATGCCGCTGGAGGTCTTCCTCAGGGAACTACGACCTATAATCCCGGTCCACTTAAAACGGGTAAGACTTACTACTGGCGTGTCGATGAGTTTGATATTATCGACACGTATAAAGGCGAGGTCTGGAGCTTCACTACTGAGGGCGCCGTTGTAAGCCTGAAGCCTTCTAATGGCGCTGTGGATGTAAAACAGACACAGATTCTTACATGGTCGCCGGGAGAAGCAGCCGCTTCGCATGAGGTCTATTTCGGCACAGATAAAGAAGTCGTACGTAACGCCGATACCGGTTCGCCGGAGTATAAAGGCACTAAGGACCTCGGTGCTGAGAGCTACGACCCCGGAAAACTTGAATGGGATGTCACTTATTATTGGCGTATTGACGAGGTCAATAACACCAACCCAGACAGTCCCTGGATAGGCCCTGTCTGGAGCTTTACGACAGCCAACTTCCTTCTCGTGGACGATTTTGAGGACTACGATGCCGGCGAGAACCAGATATGGTACGCATGGAAAGACGGTCTTGGCTATGGCACACCCGGTACTGAACCCTACTTTGCCGGCAACGGGACCGGCTCTGCTGTAGGTGACGAAAACACTCCTTCTTACACAGAGGAGACTATCGTTCACGGAGGCAACCAATCGATGCCTGTATTCTATGACAACAGTGTCTTAATGTATTCAGAGGTGGAGAAGACACTGACTTATCCGCGTGACTGGACCGAAAAAGGTGTTACCACATTAACGATTTGGTTCAGGGGCGATTCGGATAACGCTGCTGAGACGTTGTATGTTGCTCTAAATGGTACCGCTGTAGTTAATCACGATAATCCTGATGCAGCACAGATAAATGAGTGGACCCAATGGGATATTGACCTGCAGGCGTTCGGCATAAACCTTGCTAATGTCAATACGATTGCCCTTGGGTTAGGCAATAAGAACAACCCGCAGGCTGGTGGTTCAGGTACAATGTACTTCGATGATATTCGGCTGTATCCTGCGGCACCGTAAACCGGGATTTGAGTAACCCCCATTGCTTCTTGCGAAGCAAGATATGGGGGCGTGGCTGATGTAGTAGATTCGTGTCACTTTGGGGCCTATATTGATTAATTCGGTATAGGCCCCTTTCTCGTTGATTCAGCTATGAGCAGATAGCGATATTGATAATGAGGAACAGCAGAACAGACAAGGGAGCGTTTTACTTTGACAGTTATTGCGATTCTGATTATAGTAAAGGCTGTTTTGTTGGCTGGCTGATGGTAACCTAACCGTGGTTACAAGATAATAATGACAAAAGAAGAATTGGAAACTCTGTGGAGAGACAAGAATAATTGGCGCTGGGGCGCCATCTATTACTGCAAAAACGACCCACGTCTGGTTGTACATAAACGGGTTAAATGGACGGGTTGGACGGTGAACTTTGCATACCCCTGGCGGGCAATCGGCTTTATTATTTTCATTCTCATCGCAGCGTCGTTACCCTTTTTTATTGAATTGAAGTTAAACGTTGCTACGCCGATTGTTATATGTATAACTTTGGCTTTGGTTGCGGTTATGATTATTGGGCTTTGTGCATACTTGTCATCGAAGACGGAGTGATAAAAGCGCGTTTGACATATTGCCGGAACTGTATTTTGCAGTAAAGGTTGTGAACTTATTTTGGAGGTACCTGTTATGATTACGTGGTGTAGGTTCCCATTCTGGCCGCTAAGACCGTTGTTCGGTTTTGAGGCAATGTGGGGCGTGTTGGCAATCCTGGGAGTGATTTTTTCTGTGATTATGCTCATCGATTGTTTGAAACGGCCGGCAACGAAGTTTCATCACCCGCTGACGAAAGAAAGCGAGTACGACAAGCTGATATGGGCCGTTGCGATTGTTTTGTCGCTTGGGTTTTATTGTGTGGGAGCGATTGCATATTTCTTTGTTATAAAAAGAGCCAAGCCTGAGAGCAAAGAGTAGTATTTCAATTTTGAGAAGTGGTGCTGAACTTATCCCGGCTTCGCCGGGGACTTTTTAATCTCTCAGCGTAAGACATTTTAATTCTTTCATCGCATATTTTGCCAATTCGGTTATGGTTGTTCGAAGAGAACAGCCATGGAAGGCATCGATAAAAACACATTCAAAAGAATCTTTTGCGACCATTGGAATGCACTTAAACAGTCTCGTCCACGCTTTGATAAGCCGGACTACAACGAGACGGTCAATAAAATGCTTGGCTGCAGCGACCCTGAAAAGATGGGCTTTGTTCAATACAGGTGCTGCTACTGTGGAGAAATACGCCGAATTGCTTTCACCTGCAAGTCTTGCTTTTGCCTTTCCTGTGCCAAGGTTTATATCGACCGCTGGGCAGACTTCATCGCTCGACGACTGTTGCCTGGCGTAACCTATCGCCATGTGGTATTGACCATGCCTGAGTTCCTCCGAATCTGGTTTTTTCGCGACCCCACACTGCTCAGTCAGCTCATGCGAGCGGGCAATGCCTGTCTCAAAGACGTTCTCAACACTTGTGCTTCTGTCAAGCTCGATGTCGGCAACATTATCATCCTGCAAACCGCAGGACGATCCGGCCATTACAACCCTCATCTCCATATCCTCATGACCGAAGGAGGCCTTGACCCACTGCAACAATGGAAAAGCATCTCTTATATCCCCTACGAGATGATACATAAAAAATGGCAGTACCACCTCTTGAAAATGTTGAGGGAAAATGTATCCGATCCGGCCATTGAAAAAGACATTGACAGAGCCTGGAGAGATTATCCCAAGGGCTTTGTCGCTTTTCTCCAGGATGGAGAAGTACCCTCCAATTCATCGGACGAATGGCACAGCACATCCTGCCAAAGGGCTTTCAGAAAATTCGATATTATGGACTGCACGGCAATGTTCGTTACCAAAAGATGAGAGAATACCTCGCAGAGATTATACCTCCGCAGAGGCCCGATGACCCCAGAGGCTACCGAGTTCTTGGGCCAAAGCCTTTCGCTCAGCTTTTCTTCGAGAGCTTCGGAAAAGACCCGCTGCTTTGTCCAAAATGTGGTGATAACATGATGTTGGAATTGATTTATCATCCCAAGTACGGTATCATTAAAGAGTTCTCATTGTTTGAGGAGTTGCCGGATGAACCAGAGCCCGTTGGAACCACAGCAAGCCGACGAACCATGGACATGACCGAGCGATTGGTTCAAGTATCGCTGCCGTTCTTGTGACCATACTGATTGGGTCGAAGATATCGTTGTTGATTCTTTCCCACCAGCCGAACCTGGGGGATTGGCTGCCATCGTCTGCCCTAAATGCGGCGGTCACTTCCGTTATGACCCATCTGAACCGGTGAAACGTTCGCTCCAACACCCCGATCACTCCTTCTAACCTGCTTTGCAACATACAAAACCGATTGACAACCATCTATGTGCATCATAAGCTAACAAATACAAATTCCTATACTATCGAGTTCACTAAAGCCATTGGCTGTATCCAAAAAGTCCCTTCTGACGTGAGTCCGGCAGAAGGCCAGGACCACATCCTTGCGGTCTTTAGCAAATGAACTCAAAGACTTGCCAACGGGTCTCATCG